>Ga0207428_10000164_pt1 | contig 91968 bp, 90 predicted proteins | sample RhiMethybrSRZTD1_FD_187600 | JGI IMG/M metagenome (GOLD analysis project Ga0207428, IMG submission 187600) | Populus rhizosphere microbial communities from Tennessee, USA - Rhizosphere MetaG P. TD hybrid SRZTD1 (SPAdes) (version 3) | ecosystem: Host-associated > Plants > Roots > Rhizosphere >... | reverse complement strand
ACTGTGCCTTAAAGGACTGTTAGGCCATCAACAGCCTTGATAATGACCATCAGCCTTTGCGACTTGCCGTCGCCGCAATGGGCCATTACGACACTGCGGCAGGGCATTTTCGCCCCGGATTCGGAGTCTTCATGGCCTTTCTCGCGGAGCAGCTCAAGCGCATCAAGCCGTCGGCGACCATCGCCGTCACGGATAAGGCGCGCGCGCTCAAACTGGCCGGCCGCAACGTGATCGGCCTGGGTGCCGGCGAACCGGATTTTGACACGCCCGACAACATCAAGCAGGCGGCGATCGAGGCGATCAAAAGCGGGAAGGCTTCGAAATATACGAACGTCGACGGCATCGCCGAGCTTAAGGACGCGGTCGTCAAGAAGTTCAAGCGCGAGAACGGGCTCGACTACAAGCCGAGCCAGGTCACCATTGGCACCGGCGGCAAGCAGGTGCTGTATAACGCGTTCGTCGCGACGCTGAACCCCGGCGATGAAGTGATCATCGCCGCGCCGTATTGGGTGAGCTACCCCGAAATGGTGCTGCTCGCCGGCGGCGAGCCGGTGGAAGTCGTCACCAGCATGGCGAGCGGCTTCAAGATGACGGCGCAGCAGCTCGAGCATGCGATCACGCCGAAGACCAAGTGGGTTCTGCTCAACTCGCCGTCGAACCCGAGCGGCGCTGCCTACACGCGCGCCGAGCTCAAGGCGCTCACCGACGTGCTGGTGAAGCATCCGCACGTGCACGTGATGACCGACGATATGTATGAGCATCTCGTCTACGACGATTTCAAATTCACGACGCCGGCGCAGGTGGAGCCCTCGCTTTATCCGCGCACGCTCACGATCAACGGCTGTTCGAAGGCCTACTGCATGACCGGTTGGCGCATCGGCTATGCCGGCGGGCCGGAGCCTTTGATCAAGGCGATGGCGACGGTGCAGTCGCAGTCGACGTCGAACCCGACCGCGGTCTCGCAATGGGCGGCGGTGGAAGCGCTGAACGGACCGCAAGGTTTCATCGCCGAGCACAACAAGATCTTCAAGGAGCGACGCGATCTCGTGGTGTCGATGCTCAACCAGGCGAACGGCATCAAGTGTCCGACCCCGGAGGGCGCCTTTTATGTCTATCCGTCCTGCGCTGGCACGATGGGTAAGACGGCGTCGACCGGCAAGAAGCTTGCGACCGACGAGGACTTCGTCACCGAACTGCTCGAGGCCGAGGGCGTCGCGGTGGTGCAGGGCACGGCCTTCGGGCTCGGGCCTGCATTCCGTATTTCCTATGCGACCAAGACCGAGGATCTGGAAGAGGCCTGCCGCCGCATCCAGCGCTTCTGCGGCAATTTGAAATAGTTCTCTCCCGACGCATCCGGCGCCGTTCACTATCTCTTATGCCGGACTCCGCTAATCTGCGGGCATGATTCGACTCTCGGTCGCGATTTTTATTTTCATTTCCAATCTGTCGTTTGCGGCCGATGCGCAGGAGCGTGTCGTTATCGGCACGCAGCGGCTGAGCGAAAACGGCGCGCTGTTCCTGGCTGCGGCAGAAGGTTACTTCAAGGCGGAAGGCATCGATCTTGCGATGACCGCCTACGATTCCGACAAGACCGTCGCGGAAATGCTCGCCTCCGGTGTGACCGACTTCGGCCTCGCGCGATTTACTCCGGCTGCGTTCGATGCAGCGGGCAAGGGCCTGATCAGGGCGATTGCGGCGCAGGCACGCGAGAAGCGCGACTATGAGGGCAATCAGATCGTCGCCTCGAGCATTGGATTTCAGAAGGGTTTGCGCAAGTTCGACAATCTGGCGGACAAAACGGTCGCTATCGATGCACTTGGATCGACAGCGCACTACCAGCTGTTTCAGATCGCGCGCATCAAGCACGTCGATCCGGCCCGCATCACCGTCAAGGCGCTTGGGACGCTTGACGCCATCGCGCGCGCCGTCGGCACGGATCAGATTGATGCGGCAATCATGCCCTCGCTCTATGCACGCGAGCTATTAATGGCGAATCAGGCGAAATTCCTCGGCTGGTATTCGGAGCTAGACGAGCAGCAACTGGGCGCGCTGTTTGTTTCAAGAAAAATGATCGATACGCGGCGTGCCGTGGTCGAAAAATTCGTGCACGCCTATCGCCGAGGTGCCGCCGACTACGCCGCAGCCTTATTGCGTAAGGACCGCAGCTTGAAACGGGTTTCCGACATCAAATCGAAGGAGGCCGCGACAACGATCGCGCGTTACGTCTATCCTGATCGTGCAGATGCGGCGGCCACGGTCGAACTCGGCGCCTATTACATCGATCCACAGGCGCGACTCGATGTCGCCGACGTCGCGCGCCAAATCGCCTGGTACAAGTCACAAGGCCTGATCGACAAAGCCGTCGATGCGCGCACTGTCGTGGATGCGAGCTTCGTCAAGTAGCAAATTTTCTGCACTGGCGAATCTCTGCCCTTGCCAGCCTCTCTGCGTCCTGAGACGATAACGTTACAGGGCCGGGAAACCAGGTCCGACCTCCCGGCCGGCGAGGGAGGCGTTTATGGGACAAAACGGCTCAGGTCCCAATGGCACAAGGAGCTCGGGTCCACGGTGTATTGCGCTGGTGGGCCCATTCCAAAGCGGCAAAACCACACTTCTGGAAGCGATCCTTGCCCGTACAGGCGCGGTCCAGCGCCAGGGCACCGTCGATGCGGGTACCACGGTAGGCGACGCGAGCAAAGAAGCCCGCCACCACAAGATGAGTGTCGAGGCGACTTTCGCCACCACCACCTTCATGGGTGATAACTACACGTTCGTCGACTGCCCCGGCTCCATCGAGTTCATCCAGGACATGCGCAGCGTACTGCCGGCGGTCGATGCCGCCGTCGTCGTCTGCGAGGCGGACGAGAAGAAAGTGCCGCAGCTTCAGCTGATTTTGCGCGAACTGGAAGACCAGAACATTCCGCGATTTCTCTTCCTCAACAAAATCGACAAAGCCGACAAGCGCGTTCGCGAAACGATCAAATTGCTGCAGCCGGCGTCACGCGCGCCGCTGCTGCTCCGCCAGATTCCGATCTGGAACGGCGATATCATTTCCGGGTTCGTCGACCTCGCGCTCGAGCGCGCCTACGTCTACAAGGAGCACGCGCCGTCGGAGATCATCGAGCTCAAGGGTGAAAACCTCGACCGCAAGAAAGAAGCGCGCTTCACCATGCTGGAGACGTTGGCCGATCACGACGACCAGCTGATGGAGCAACTGCTCGAGGATATCGAGCCGCCGCGCGACAAGGTTTTCGACGATCTCTCGAAGGAATTGCGCGACCGCATCGTTTGCCCGGTGCTGCTCGGCGTCGCCACACGCACCAACGGCGTGCTGCGACTGCTGAAAGCGCTTCGCCACGAGGCTCCCGGCGCTGCCGAAACGGCGCAACGGCTGGGCGTCAAGGCCGGCACCGACGCGGTGGCGCTGGTGCTCAAGACATTCCACACGACGCATGGCGGAAAAATGTCGGTTGCGCGCCTGCTTGCGGGGCAGGCCGGCGACGGCACTACGCTGACCACTGCGGGAGGCGAGGCCGGACGCGTGTCGGGCGTGTTCAAGCTGATGGGCCAGCATTTCGAAAAACGCGGGCAGGCGGCGAGCGGTGAAACGGTCGCTTTTGGCAAGCTCGACGCCGCCAAGACCGGTGGCACGCTTTCATCCGGCAAGCAGCCGCACGCAGCGCTTGTTGAGAGCAAGCCTTCTCCTCCCGTGCTGGCGATCGCCGTGCAGGCCAAAGAGCGCAAGGACGACGTCAAGCTCGGGCCGGCCTTCACCAAGCTGACAGAAGAAGACCCGTCGCTGACCGTCGTGCACAACGCGGAAAGCCACGAGGTGGTGATCTGGGGGCAAGGCGAAATGCATCTGCGCGTGGCGGCGGAACACCTTGCCGATCGGTTCATGGTGCCCGTCACGACGCGTCCGCCGTCGGTGGGATATCGCGAGACCATTCGTAAGCCGATCTCGCAACGCGGCCGCCACAAGAAGCAATCCGGCGGTCACGGCCAGTTCGGCGACGTCGTGCTCGAGATCAAGCCGCTGCCGCGCGGGACCGGTTTCAAGTTCGATGACCGCATCACCGGTGGCGTGGTGCCGCGCAACTACATTCCGGCGGTGGAAGAAGGCGTGGTCGACGCGCTCAAGCACGGGCCGCTTGGATTCCCGGTGGTGGATCTGTCGGTGGCGCTGGTCGACGGCTCCTATCACACGGTGGATTCCTCGGACCAGGCGTTCCGCACCGCAGGACGCATCGGCATCGTGGAAGGGCTGCCGCAGTGCCAGCCGGTGCTGCTGGAGCCGATCCACCATGTGGAGATCGTGTGTCCAAGCGAAGCCACGGCAAAAATGAACGCGATCCTGTCCGGACGGCGCGGCCAGATCCTTGGCTTCGACACGCGCGAAGGCTGGGACGGCTGGGACACCGTGCGCGCGCAGATGCCGGAGGCGGAGATCGGCGACCTGATCATTGAAGTGCGTTCGGCCACGGCCGGGGTAGGGTCGTTTATCTTCAAATTCGACCATATGGCGGAGCTCACTGGCCGGACGGCGGACCAGATCATCGCGGCAAGGCGGGCGGCGGAATAAATTTGCCGTAACCGGACGTGGTCGCGCACGGCTTGGCGGGCGTGACCGCAACAATTGTCGCGATCCCGGTAAGCAGGTGCAAAGCAGGTTCAGCGGCAGTTTCTTGCCGTTAACCGGCCAGCCGTCGCCCTCCCGCAAACTTCGGTTCAGATGCGCGTGACGCGCTGCGTCCCATGCGGACAGACGGCATGCTGGAAGGTTTTCGCAATCTTTTTTCGTCAGGACCGGTGCCTTACGCCGATCCGAAATCGTCGATTCCGCTCAGCGCGGTGCTGCGGCACGACTGGATGGATCTCTGGTACCAGCCGAAGGTCGAGTTGCGAACGACGCACCTCGTCGGTGCCGAAGCGCTCGTGCGCGCGCGTCATCCGACACGCGGCATCATTCCGCCCGGGCTATTCCTGCCGGGTGCCAGCGAGCAAGACATGCACGAGCTCACCGAGCGCGTGATCCTCACCGCGCTGGGCGACTGGGAAGACTTTGCCGAATACAGCGCACCCATAAAGCTCGCAGTCAACGTTCCGGTTTCCGCGCTGGTCCAGATGCCGATTCCGCGCATGCTGCGCGAAGCGCGTCCGCGCGCGGCGAATTGGCCGGGCCTCATCCTTGAAGTCACCGAGGACCAGATCATCAACGATCTTGATCTTGCCAACGACGTCGCGGGGGCATTGCGCGAGCTCAAATGCGAACTGGCGGTGGACGATTTTGGCGCCGGCTATTCGTCGCTGGTTCGTCTCAAGCAGCTGCCGTTCAGCGAGCTGAAGATCGATCGCAGTTACGTCGCCAACTGTCACGACGATCACTTCAATGCCGGCCTGTGCGAGACGATCGTCGAACTTGGCCGCCGCTTCGGCCTGCGCACCGTCGCCGAAGGCATCGAAACCACTTACGAAAGCCACAAGCTGCAGTCCATCGGCTGCCAGATCGGGCAGGGTTACCTGTTTGCGAAGCCGATGCCAAAAGCCGATTTCCTCAGTCGCCTGCGCGCGCGAGTAAAGGGCGCCGGGATGACGCAGGCAGCGCAGGGGCGGATTGCGCTCAGCTGACTTGTGCCAGGGCATTTGACTCTGCGGCCAGTTTCCTCTCGCAGAAGCGTGACTTGCCAGTGAGCCCGCCGGCTTTTACCTCTGGGTGACGATTCTGGAGGATCCTGCCGATGAACGTTATCCGCCGCCGCGGCTGGGAAATATCCGACCGCCTCGCCACGCCCGAGCACCTGGTTTTCAGCCGCCGCAACTTGCTGGCCGGTGGCGCCAGCGCGATTGCGATGGCGCCCTATGCGGCGCAGGCGCAGCGGGTTTCCGACGTTACCAAATTGCCTGATCCAAGCGCGGGCCTCTATCCTGCCAAGCGCAACGAGAAATATACGCTCGACCGGCCGATCACCGATGAAAAGGTCAACGGCAACTACAATAACTTCTACGAGTTCGGCACCTCGAAAACGATTGCCACCGCCGCACAGGCGCTGCCGATCAGGCCGTGGATGGTGACGATTGACGGCATGGTCGAGAAACCTATGGAGGTCGGCATCGACGACCTGATTCAAAAACTCACGATCGAAGAACGCACTTATCGTCACCGCTGCGTGGAAGCCTGGGGCATGGCGATCGCATGGACCGGCTTCCCGTTCGCCAAGCTTGTCGAGTTTGCGCGTCCGCTCGGCTCCGCAAAGTATGTGCGGATGGAAACCTTCATGAACCCGAAGATCGCGCCCGGGCAGAAGCAGCCCTGGTTCCCGTGGCCGTACGTCGAAGGCCTGACCATGGCGGAAGCGACCAACGAGCTGACTTTCCTTGCGACCGGCGCCTACGGCCATCCACTTGCGCGCCAGCATGGCGCACCGCTGCGGCTGGCAGTGCCGTGGAAGTATGGGTTCAAATCGATCAAGTCGATCGTACGTTTTAGTTTCACCGACACGCGCCCGAAGGGTTTGTGGGAGGCGTTGCAGGCGTCCGAATATGGCTTCTGGGCCAACGTCAATCCCGAAGTGCCGCATCCGCGCTGGAGCCAGGCAACCGAGGAAATCATCGGTACTGGCGAACGGCGGCCCACGCTCCTTTTCAACGGCTATGGCGACTACGTCGCGGGCCTCTACAAAAGTCTGGAAAACGAACGTCTCTGGGCGTGAGGGTCCCGCACGCGCGCAAGCCAGCGTAGGGCTACAACTCTTTTTCGCCGGCCTCGACTTCAGCCAGCTTGGTGCGCCAGTCTGTCCGTTGGAGCACGAAAGCATAGGCTGCAAGTGCCAGCAGGCTGATGCTGACCATCATCAGACCGAGCGAGATCGGACGGCTGAAGAAAATCAGGTAGTCGCCGTTCGACATGATCAGTGACTGGCGCAGGCTCTGCTCTAGGATCGGCGCTATGACCAGCCCGAGCACCAGAGGGGCCGGGTCGAAATCGAACTTGCGCAGCGCGTAGCCCAGAATGCCCATGATCAGCATGATCCACACGTCGACGATCGAATTGTTCACCGCGTAAACGCCGATAATGCAGAACATGATGATCATCGGATAAAGGTAGGCGTAGGGAATACGCAGCACGGTGACGAACAGGCTCACCAGCGGCAGGTTCAACACCAGCAGCATGATGTTGCCGACGTACATTGACGCGACGAAGCCCCAGAACACATCGGGGTGCTCGTTGACGAGTGTCGGGCCAACCGAAACACCATGAATCATAAGGGCGCCGATCAGAACGGCGGTGATCGGGCTTGTGGGAATGCCGAGTGCGAGCAGCGGCACGAAAGCCCCGGTCGAGGCGGCATTGTTAGCCGTTTCGGGCCCCGCGACGCCCGCAACTGCACCTTTTCCGAACTGCTCGGGATGTTTCGAAATACGCTTTTCGATCGCGTAGGAGAGAAAACTGGAAATCACGTGCGCTGAGCCCGGAATTATGCCGATGATAAATCCCAGCAGCGTGCCGCGCGTGATCGGCATGGTGGCCTCGTTCCACTCCTTGCGGGTCGGCAACAAATCCCGCAAACGCGGGCTGATGATGTCTTTGACGGCTCCGGCGCTCGGCGTTGAGAGAATTTCACCGAGCCCGAACAATCCCACCGCCACAGGCACGATGCCGATGCCGTCGCCGAGCTCAGCGAGATCGAAGCTGTAACGGAAATGCCCGGTCATGTTGTCGATGCCGATCATACCAAGTAGCAGCCCGAGGCATGCCATCAGCAGTGTCCTGATCAGCGAGGAAGAAGACATATAGGCCAGGAAGATCAGGCCGAGGATGAGCAGAGCCGTGTATTCCGGCGGCCCGAACCGCAGCGCGATGGTCGCGAGCGGCGGCGCAACCATCGTCAGCACGAGGACGCCGAACGTACCACCGATCCACGAGCCGACAGCCGCAATGCAGAGTGCTGCGCCTGCGCGCCCCTTCTTTGCCATCGCGTAGCCGTCGATGCATGTCATCACCGACGAGGCCTCGCCTGGAATGCGCATCAGGATCGACGTGGTCGAGCCACCATATTGCGAGCCGTAGTAGATGCCCGCGAGCATGATGATAGCCTGCGTGGCGTTAAGGCCGAATGTCACGGGCAGCAGGATGGAGATGCCGGCGAGCGGTCCGATGCCCGGCAGAACGCCAACCAATGTGCCGACCAGGCAGCCGAGAAATGCGTACCACAGGTTGGTCGGCGCAAGAGCGACGGAAAATCCGTGCGCGAGGTTGAGGATGGTGGTTTCCACGGCGAATTAGATTCCGAACGGGCCGGTTTGGAGCGGCGTCTTCAGCAGGTAGACGAAGAGAACGTAAGTGATCGCGACGACGCCGATGCTGTATATCGCCGCCGGCAGCAGCTTGCGCCGCTCTATGATCACGAGCAGGGCGAACATGAGAAGAATATTAGTGGTGAGGAAACCGAGCCACTCATAGAGTGCGACGCCTATTGCGGTAATCGCAACGACCATGGCCGCGTGCTTTGCGTCGGACCAGGGCACAGATGCAAAGGGCTTGCTCTCACGGGCACGCAAAGCGAGCACGACTCCGAAGAAGATCATCAGCACGGCGATGATTTTCGGCATGAAACCCGAGCCCGGCAGCGACAGCGTGCCAGTCGGCAGATCGCCGCTCAGTGCGATGACCAGCAGGCCGACGCCGGCGAAGAATGCGCCAGCAACATGATCGGCGCGCAAAATCATTGAACGATCCTCGGGCTGAAGAAAATACGGAGCCCCGCCGGTGGCGGGGCTCCGGTATACGCGAAATTACCCTTGCACGCGACCGATGGAATTGATCGCGTCTTCCTGTCGCTTGGCGTCGATTTCCCAGAATTTCGCAAATTCCGGCTGATCCAAGTAGTCCAGTTCCTGGCCAAGGTTTTCGAGCGTATCGACGAACTGTTTGCTGTGTGCGGCCTTTTTGAAGCCGTCGCGCAAGGTGTTGATGACCGGCGTCGGCGTACCCTTCGGGGCGAAGAATCCGACCCAGAAATAGTACTCGAGATTGTAGCCAAGCTCCCTGAACGTCGGCACGTCAGGCAGCGCCTTGACCCGCTTTGCACTCGACACGGCGAGCGGATGCACCTTGCCCGCGCGAATCTGCGTCAGGGCGATCGACGTCGGTGACATGAAGAAATTGACATTGCCGCCCAGCACGGCCGTGACAGCAGGGCCGCCGCCGTTGGTCGGCAGGTGGCGCATCTGCAGATCTCCCGCCGCTTTCGCGAACAGCACGGTCGGGATGTGAGACGCGCCGTAAAGTCCCGACGAACTGTAGATCACCTTGTTCGGATTGGCTTTGGCATCGGCGACGAGTTCTTTCAGCGTGCGATAGGGCACATCCTTGTTGACGATCAGCACAATTGGGTCGGCGATGACGCGGCAGATCGGAATGAAATCGGCATTGGTGAACTTCGGCTGGCGTCCAAAAAGTTTGTCGACGGCCGCGAAGCCCGAAATCGACACGATGTGGCTAAGCAGCGTGTAGCCATCCGGCTTGGCGGCAGCCACATACTGGGCACCGACAGCGCCTGCGGCGCCTGTCTTGTTCTCGAGTACGACCGGCTGCTTGAAAACCGCTTCAAGTGCTGCGTCGAGAGGACGCGTGATGGTGTCGCTGACGCCGCCCGGCGGAAACGGGCTGACCATTGTGATGGTTCGCGTCGGATAGGCGTCCTGCGCGGTCGCCTGACCGGCCGCCAAGGTGGCGGCCGAGGCAGCTGTGCCGATAACAAAACTGCGGCGATCCATTTGCTCCCCTTTCTTGCCGGCTACCGGTAGCTCCGGCTCAATCGAATTTGGCTCAGCCCTGCACGCGGCCGATCAATTTGACGGCCTCGTCGGATCGTTTTGCATCGTCCGCCCAGAATTTCGCAAATCCAGCGGCGTTAAGATAATCGGCTTGGAGCCCGGCGTTGCTCATCGCCGTTTTGTACGCGTCGGACGCCCCGGCCTTGTCGATCGCTGCGCTCAACGTCGCAACAATGTTGGCGGGCGTTCCCTTCGGCGCGAAAATGCCAACCCACAAATAATATTCCACGTCGTAGCCCAGCTCTTTCAGCGTCGGCACATCGGGTACTGATGCCGATCGCTTGCCGCCGAAAGACGCCAACGGGCGCAGTTTGCCAGCTTTGATGTGCGGGAAAGACGCAGATACGCTCTGCGTGCTCATTTGCGCATTGTTGCCGAGAAGTGCGGTAATCGCCGGGCCGCCGCCATTGGTCGGCAGATGGCGAAGTTTCGGTATGCCCGTGACTTTTTCGAGAAGCGCTACCGGCAAATGAGTGGCGCCGTACAATCCGCCCGAGCTGTAAATGATCGCTTCGGGCCGCTTTTTGGCATCGTCGATGAAGTCCTTGAGCGTCTTGTAGGGTTGTTGATCGTTGACGAGCACCAGGACCGGGTCGGCGATCAAGCGAGCCAACGGGATGAAATCGGCGCGGGTCGTTTTAGCTTGTCGCCCGAACAGCTTGTCGACTTCTTCGTAGCCGGAGATTCCGTTGTTATGCGACAGCAGGGTATAGCCGTCCGGCTTTGCACTGGCGGCAACCTGTGCGCCGACCTGGCCTCCGGCGCCTGCCTTGGTCTCAACGACCACTGGTTGTTTGATGACAGACTCAAGCGCTGAGGCAAAAGGCCGTGTCGCGATGTCGTTGGCGCCACCCGGTGGAAACGCGTTGATGATCGTTATCGCGCGCGATGGAAATGCTTCTTGCGCGACAGCGGGCCCGGCCGCCGCGAAGGCGGTCGTTCCGATCAGAAAGCTACGGCGATCCATAACAATTCTCCGAAATTCGAAGCGAGGTCAAAGCCAGCCGCGTCATCCTTGTACGCGGCCGATTGCCTGCACGGCAGCCTCGACCCGCTTGGCGTCGTCGTCCCAGAATTTCGCGAAGCCAGCCTGGTCGAGATAGGCGACCTCATCGCCGATATTGAGAATGGAGGTTTTGAATTGATCGCTTGTGGCGGCCTTCTTCACGGCCTCACCAATCGTCTTGACGATCGGTGCGGGCGTGCCTTTCGGCGCAAAGACGCCGACCCACAACGAGAATTCCACGTTGTAGCCGAGCTCTTTCAGAGTCGGCACGTCGGGCAGAGATGCCGCCCGTTGCGGGCTGAAGCAGGCGAGCGCTCGCAACTTGCCGGCCTTGATCTGGCCGCTGGCCGGCGCGATCGCCGACACTAGCACCTGCGAGTTGTTGCCGAGGAGCGCGGTCAGCGCCGGTCCGCCGCCGTTAGTCGGCAAATGTTTCATTTTGATGTCGGCGGCGCGCATGAACAGCGCGGTTGGCAAATGCAGTGCGCCATACAGGCCTGAAGAGCTGAAGATCAGCTTGTCCGGGTGCGCCTTGGCGTCGTCCACCAATTCCTTGACGGTCTTGTACGGCTGCTGGTCGTTGACCACCAAAACCATCGGGCCGGCAGTCAGTCGTGCAATCGGGATGAAATCCGCGCGCGTGAACTTGGGCTGTCGTCCGAACAGCTTGTCGACTTCGGCAAAGCCGGAGATCGAAACGATGTGAACCAGCAGCGTGTAGCCGTCCGGCTTTGCGCTTGCCGCGACCTGGCCGCCGACCTGTCCGGCCGCGCCGGCCTTGGTTTCAATGACACAAGGTTGCTTGAGAATCGGTTCAAGAAGCGCAACCAGCGGCCGCGCAACAACGTCGGCGGCGCCGCCCGGTGGGAATGGATTGATGAAGGTAATGGCGTGCGAGGGGAAAGCGTCCTGCGCAAACACCGGCCGCAAGCCGAGAGTTGCCGCAGCCGCAGCACTACCGGCGACGAAATGACGTCTGTCCACGTGATCCTCCCTGAAAAACGTTTGTTTTGCCGGGATTTGATCCCGGGCCTTTGGTTGGATGGGATGCTATCGCCCGGCCCGGTGGGCAATCAAGCATCAATGATTGCAACGGCCCTCGTCCAACCGGCGGAGCCACCACGTACTTTCACCGGGAAACAGCTCACTGTGAAGCCGGTCGGCGGCAGCGCCTCGAGGTTATGAAGCTTTTCAATGTGGCAGTATCCGATCTCGCGTCCGGCCCGGTGTCCCTCCCAGATCAGTGATGCGTCGCGCGTCTCGGCATATTTCTTCATTGTAAAGATAAATGGAGCGTCCCAACTCCAGCCGTCAGTTCCAGTCACACGCACGCCACGTTCGAGCAGGTACATCGTGGCCTCTCGCCCCATGCCACAGCCTTTCGCGACGTAGTCGGGGCGTCCGTACGCCATTCCCGCGCTTGTGTTCATCACGACAATTTCGAGCGGAGAAAGCGTGTGGCCGATACGCCTGAGTTCGGCTTCGACATCTTTCGCGGTCGCAACGTAGCCATCGGGGAAATGCCGGAAGTCGAGTTTCACGCCGGGCTGGAAGCACCAGTCGAGCGGCACCTCGTCGATAGTGATCGCGCGCTTGCCGTGATCCATAGTCGAGGAAAAATGCCAGGGCGCATCAAGGTGAGTCGTGCAGTGCGTCGACAGGCGCACCCACTCGATGCCCCAGCCTTCGCCGTCCGGCAGGTCTTCCTTTTTCAAACCTGGAAAGAATTTGAGAATATCGGGCGCCGTCGCCTGATGATCGAGGTACTCGATTTTCGGCCCGTATCCCGGCGGGTCGGCCGCCACGTCGTTTTCCAGAGGCACCGAAATGTCGATCACCTTGTGCGGCATTGCGTTCTGCCCCCTTACCGGCCGGGCTTGTGCCGGCCGCACATGATTCTAGTGTGTTTGCCTGTAAGTGAATGCCCGGCACAAGGCCGGGGCATGATCGACAAGGAGTGTTACATGCCGGCTTATTGGGTGGCACGGTCCAAGGTCAACGATCCCGTCGAATACAAGAAATACACAGACCTGGTGCCGGGCATTATTGCCAAGTTCGGGGGCAAAGTGCTTGCCCGGGGCGGGCGTTTTCAGATCATGGAAGGTCCTGACAAATTTCACAGGTTCATCGTCATCGAATTTCCCACCCTCGAGCAGGGCGTCGCCTGTTTCACCTCGCCGGAATACGACAAAGCCGCGGCCTTCCGGCGCAGTGGCGCTGGGGAGGTGGAAACAATCATGGTTGAGGGGGTCTAGCCCACTTGTTGGGCAACCCACCCTCTAGCCTATTCGTGAGAAATGCGCATAAGATGACGCAAAATAACGCTTAATCGGGAGGACAAAAATGGTTCGACATCTAAAATCCCGGACATTCGCCTGGCTCGCGGGAGTGGCGGTCACTCTCGTGGCGGGCGGTATGTTCGTCATTTCGGGCGCGCAGGCGCAGAACAAGGAGCCGATCAAGATCGGCTTCAGTATGGCACTGACCGGCCCGCTCGCGCCGAACGGCAAGCAGGCATTGCTCGGCGCCAAGATCTGGGAAGAGGAAGTCAATAGGAAGGGCGGCCTGATCGGCCGTCCGGTGAAGCTCGTCTACTACGACGACCAGAGCAATCCGTCGACGGTTCCCGGCATCTACACCAAGCTGCTCGACGTCGACAAAGTCGATCTCGTGGTCGGTCCCTACGCCACTGCTATGATCGCACCGGCGATGCCAGTCGTCATTTCAAAGAACAAGGTGTTCATCGGCCTGTTCGGTCTGGCCGTGAACAGCAAGTTCAACTATCCGAAATATTTCTCGATGCTTCCGTCCGGCCCCGACACGAAGCCGGCCTTTACCGACGGCTTCTTCCAGGTTGCGGCCCAGCAAAAGCTGAAGACCGTGGCGCTCGCCTGGTCCGATCTTGAATTCTCGAAGAACGCCTGCGAAGGCGCGCGCGAGAATGCGAAGAAATTCGGCCAGAAGATCGTCTACGACAAAAGCTACCCGGGCAACACGACGGACTTCACACCGATCGTGCGCGCGCTGCAGGCAGCCAATGCTGACGCGGTCGTCGTATGCTCGTATCCGCTCGACTCGGTCGGAATGGTGCTGGCGATCAAGGAAGTTGGCTATAAACCGAAGTTGCTTGGCGGCGCCATGGTCGGATTGCAGGCGACTGTGTTCAAGAACAAGCTTGGCCCGGCGCTCAACGGCATCATCAACTACGAAACGTGGGTTCCGTCACAGGCGACCCCGGCCACCAACGAGTTCCTGAAGATCTATCAGGCCAAGGCCGGTGCTGAAGGTGTCGATCCGCTAGGCTATTACCTGGGTACCTGGGGATACGCCTATCTTGAGATGCTGGGCGACGCGATCAAAGCGACCAACAGCATCAACGACGACAAGATCGCCGACTATCTGCGCAGCCACACGATCAAGACGATCATGGGCGACATCGCCTTCGGCAAGGGTGCCAAGGGAGAATGGTCCAAGTCACGCATGCTGCAGGTGCAATATCATGGCATCAAGCAGGGCGCGGGCCTCGAGACCTGGAAGGGCATGGACTACCAGACCGTGCTCACCCCGGCTGACCTGAAGACCGGCAGCGTGATCTTCCCGTACGAGAAGGCCGCCCAGTAACCGGCCGCTCAGGTAAAGACATAACGGCGCGGGAGAAACCCCGCGCCGTTATTTTTTGATCGGCTTTTGAGGTAACTGGCTCACATCCCCATGTAGAGCTTGCGCACCAGGTCGTTATTGTTGAGTTCGTCAGCCGAACGGCCCTCAAAGGCAATCTTGCCGTGGACGATGACATAGCCGCGGTCGGCGATGCGAACCGCCTGCTTGAAGTTCTGCTCGGCCATCAGCACGGTGAGCTGGTAGTGGTCCTTGAGCTGCTTGATGGCATCGATGGTGCGGGCGACCAGGAGCGGCGCCAACCCGACCGACGGCTCATCCACCAGCAATATCCGCGGTGCGAGCATGAGCGCGCGCGCGAGCGCCAGCATCTGCTGCTCACCGCCGCTCATGGAGCCGGCGAGCTGGCTCTTTCTTTCCGCGAGCCGCGGAAAGGCGTCGAAGCAGAAGTCGCGGTTGCTGTTGATCTGTGCACGTGCCTTCTTGCGCGACGCGCCGAGCAGCAGGTTTTCTTCCACAGTGAGCTTTGGAAACAGCCGGCGGCCTTCCGGCACCAGTGCGATGCCGAGATCGACAATCTGCTCAGTGGTGCGGCCGACAAGGTCGAACTTTTCGCCGTCGATCTCCGCGACGATGCGGCCCGTGCTCGGGCGAACGATGCCCATCACGCATTTCATCAGCGTGCTTTTGCCATTGCCATTGGTGCCAAGCAAGACGACGGTTTCGCCTGCATTGACGTTGAGCGAGACGTCCTCAATCACGCGCACCGCGCCGTAGGCGGCGTTCACGTTTTCTATGGTGATGCTACTCGCCAAGATATGCCCTCACCACTTCCGGATCGCGCACAACGTCCTGCGGCTTTCCATCCGCGATCTTCTTGCCTGATACCAGCACCGCTAGGCGCTGCGAAAAGCTCATCACCGCGGTCATGATGTGCTCGATCAGGATGATCGTGATGCCGCTTTCATTGAGCTTCACCAATAGCGCGAGGATATCCTCGATCTCCGAATGCGACAGTCCCGCCATGGATTCGTCGGCAATTAGCAGCTTCGGCTCTGCCGCCATGGCACGCGCCAGCTCGAGCTTACGCATCTCGACCTGCGTCAGGTCGCGCGGCCTGTGGTTTCCTTTGTTGGCAAGCCCAACCATCTGAAGCAGTTCGGCACAACGTGCTTCAACATTTTCGGCGTGCAGCGGCGTGCCCGCGCGCTTGTGCACCGTGTAAAGCATCGGAATGCGCAGATTGTCGGCGAGCGTCAGGCTGGGGAATGGTCGCGGCAGCTGGAAGCTTCGCGCCAATCCGCGATGCGTGCGCTCATGGGCGGCCAGACCGTCGACGACGTTGCCATCGAACGCCACCGAACCGGTCTCGTTCTGCAGCGTTCCGCAAATGCAATTGACCAGCGTGCTTTTGCCGGAGCCATTGGGCCCAATCAGGCCGAGCCTCTCGCCCGGCTGGACCTCGAGGTCGATCCCGTCGAGCGCGACAAAGCCTCCGAAGCGCTTGCTCAGGCCCTGGACGTGCAGGATGGCGCTCATTTCGCCCTCCGTGCGCGCAGACGATCCTGCACCAGTCCAACAATTCCGTTCGGTGCCACGATCACGAAGCCGATCAGCAGCAGGCCGACCAGGAGCAGGTTGACCGCGGATGAGATCGTGACATTGGCGACCTGCTGCAATGTGCCAAGCAGCAGCGTTCCTACCAGCGGCCCGACCCAGCTCATGGTGCCGCCAATCATCGGCATAGCGATCGAATTGACCGCGTATTCGAGGCCGAAGGCCGACTGTGGCTGCAGATAGCCGATGTAGTAGGGGAACGGTGCGCCGGCCATGCCCATCAGCGCGCCCGATATTGTGGTCGCGACCAGCTTCAGCCGCAGCGTGGGCACGCCGGACGCCTCGGCGGCGAGCTCGTCGTCGCGGATAGCAGCGAATCCATAGCCCAGCCGGGAGCGCTCAATGGCACGCGCGGTCACGATGGCGAGCACGGCGAGCGCCAGCATCAGCGCAAACAGATACTGCATATAACTGCCGAGCCCCGGGAATTCGCCCGGACGCACGATGTATGCGCCGCCTGAGCCGCCGACGAATTCCCAGTTGACCACCAGCGTCTGCAGCACGACCGCCATCGCCAGTGTGGCGATCGCAAAGAACGCTCCACGCAGGCGCAGCGTCAGATACCCCATACCGAAGCCGACGATGCCCGATACGACGCCGCCGATGACGATCAGCGTGGGAATCGACAGCGGGAAAATCAGATGAAAGATCGGCGCCAGACTTTCAGGAACCAGCTCATCGATCTCGTTGCCGAAGGTCACAAGTGCGACCGTGCTGTAGGCGCCCATGGCGAAGAATGCCGCCGAGCCGAAATTCACATACCCCGTATAGCCGCCAAGGATATTCCAGGCAGTGGCCAGCACGATGTATTGCACGATCGTATAGCCGGCGACGAACAGGTATTCGATGTTCGGCTCGCGGATGACCAGAAACACGGCGGTTGCGACCGCGATTGCAATCAGTGTGAAGGGCGCCATTCGCACGGTTCAGCGTCCCAGCAGGCCGGAAGGCCGGAAGGCGAGGGTAAGCAACAGGAATCCAAAGGCGATCGCCGGCGCCCAGGACGGCCCGTAAAAAGTGGCGGTGATGCTTTCCACCACACCGAGCAGCATTGCTGCGATCAGTGTTCCCGGCAGACTGCCGAGGCCGCCCAGCACGCAGATTGCGAAGACGCGCCCGATATATTCACGCCCAACCGACGGCTCGACCGGCTGGATGATGACCAGCAGTGCGCCGGCGATAGATGCCGTCGCGATTGAAATTCCGAATGCAATACGCTTGATGCGGACTGGGTCGACAGCCATCAGTTGCAGCGCGAATTGATCCTGCGAGACGGCAAGCACTGCCCGGCCGGTGAACGTGCGGCTGATGAAAATTTGCAGGGCCGTGAACATCGTCAATGCGGCAAGGCAGGGGACAAGCATACGCAGCGGCAGGTCGATCGGCCCGAAATGCAAGCTCGGCCCAATGTAAGGCGCTTCGACGTAACGGTAGTCAACGCCGAAGGCGAGCAGCAGCACGACTTCGGTGACGAACAGCACGCCGAAAAAAAAGGCAAGGCCACGCAGCGATTCCTGGCCGCGTTTCTCGAACGACAAATAGTAGACCTGGTAGATCACGGTGCCGAGCAGGTAAAAGACCGGCAGCATCACGACGCTGACGATCATCGGATCGACGCCGAATTGTATGTTGATGATGTAGGCAATGTACGAGCCGAGAATAATGAAACCCGGATGCGCGATGTTGACGATATCGAGCATTCCAAATGAGATCGAAATTCCGGCGGTGACGGCGGCGTAGAACCCGCCGAGCAGCAGCCCGGCAACGATCGCGCCTATCAATAGATCGAGCGATACGTCCATACGATCCTCGATGGGCGCACGCGCGCATACAATGTAGTCGGCATTTTCCCCTCAGGTCCCCTTGTTCTTATGGCCCCGCCGCCGGGTTATTGCCCGGCAGTTTGCAGGAAGCAACCCTGCTTGGCTAGCCCGCGCCCGAGCAGAGCGTTGCCCACTTGCGGCAAAATGAAACGCCCGCCCCCGATGAAACGGAGACGGGCGTAAAACTTGAACCGTTCGATCAGGCTGCTGCGGACTGGGGTGTCACGCCAGCGGGCAGCGGCATCGGTTTGTTGGCGCTGTCCTTGAACTCGACGGTCATGAAGATCATTTCCTTGTCGCTGAGGTTCTCCAGGTCGTGCACCTTGAACTCGCCCTTGCCATAGGTCTCGTGGCGCGTCTCGCCGGGCTGATACGTGTATTCAACGGTCGTTCCATCGTGCACGTGCTGGAGGGCGCGCCCGCCCAAAACCGCGGTCCAGAAATAGTCGAGCACGTGGCGGTGGAAACCGATGCGCTCGCCGGGCGCGAGGTGGATGATCCACACGCGCGTCCGCTCGTTCTCAGACAGCAAGGTCGAGCCGACGCAGGGGTTCGGGTTCTTGGCCTCGCGCTCGAACTCGGCGGCGATGTCGGCCGGCCACGGCGACTTGTTCTTCTGCTCCGCGGCCTTGTCGATCATGCTCAGCGCCATGGGGATCCCTCCGATGCAATTTGCCGTCATATATAGCATATTTCGGCGGACTTAAAGATTGGGGAAACGCCTTGGCCGGAACGGAAACACGCCGCGCGGTCATCATCGGGGGCTCGATGAGCGGCCTGCTGAGCGGGCTGCTGCTGCGCCGGGCCGGCTGGGTGGTCGATGTTTACGAAAGGGTCGAAAGCGAATTGTCGGGGCGCGGGGCCGGCATCGTGGCGCAGGCCGAGCTGATCGAGCGTCTGCGCGCCCTGGGCCTGCCCACCGCCGAGCTCGGCGTGCAAATCACCACGCGCAAGATTCTCGACGCGCGGGGGCATTTCACTCACAGCTGCCGGTGCCCGCAGGTGCTCACTGCCTGGGAGCGCGTCTACCGGCTGCTGCGCGACGCCTTTCCGCCGGCGAACTACCACCGCGGGCGCGGGCTCGCGCGCTTCACCCAGGACGCGAGCAAGGTCACCGCGCATTTTTCCGATGGCGAAAGCATCGCCGCCGATCTGCTCGTCGGCGCCGACGGCATCCGCTCGACCGTGCGCCAGCAATCCGCGCCGGACGTCGCGCCGCTCTACGCCGGCTACAGCGCCTGGCGCGCGCTGATCGCGGAGAGCGCCTTTCCGCCCGACGCGCACCGCGACCTGTTCGAATTCATGACCTTCGCGCTGCCGCCGGGCGAGCAGTTCCTCGGCTATCCGGTGGCGGGGCCCGACAACGACCTGCGCCCGGGGCACCGGCGCTACAATGTGGTCTGGTACCGGCCGGCCGACGAGGCGACGAAATTGCAGTGGCTGCTGACCGACGAGCGCGGGCTAACACACACGATTTCGATCCCGCCGCCACTGATCCGGCGCGAAGTGATCGCGGAAATGCGCGCCGACGCCGAGCGCCTGCTCGGCCCGCAATTCCGCCAGATCGCGCGCATGATGGAGGAGTCGATCCTGCAGCCGATCTACGATCTCGAATCGCGGCACATGGCGTTCGGCCGCGTGGCGATCCTGGGCGATGCGGCGTTCGTCGCACGGCCGCACGTCGCGGCCGGTGTGTCCAAGGCAGCGGATGATGCCGCAGCGCTGGTTGCGGCGTTACAAGTCGAAGCCGACGTTGCGGCCGCGCTCAAGCAATTCGAAGCGGCGCGGCTGCCGGAAAACCGCCGCATCATCGAGCGCGCGCGCCATCTCGGCGCCTATCTGCAGGCCACCCGCACCGAGGCCGAGCAGGCCCGCGCCGGACGTCACTCCACCGACCAAGCGGTGATCACGGAAACGGCGGTGCTGGATTTCCTGTACGCGTGACCGGCGATTGTCGGCGCCGATCCCGGGTTAAAGAAATTCGCGTTCTTTGTTGAAAGGTGCGTCCATCGTGTAGCCGTGCGCGGCGCGGTAGCCGTCGTAGCGGTACCCCTTGTATTCCAGAACAACGGATACAACGAACGCGATGAGCACCATGGTGACGATGAACGTTGCCAGACCGGGCATGGGATATTGCATCATGCCGCTGGCAACCGCGCCGGCGGCGAAGAAATAGACGAAATAGCCCGCCGTCTTGTGATAGGCCTCGAACGTACGCCGGCGCGGTGTCATATTATAATGATCGCCGAACCAGGTCTTTGGATCATTCGGATCGGCCGAGTAATAATTTTTTCCGCCGTGCTTGCCCCTGAGCCAGCCACCCATTATCTGCAGGCATCCGAGCGCGACTGTCGTCAGTCCGAACATCGAATGTAACGAGCCGCTGAAGCCGCCGCTGACTGTAACTGCGACAATTGCTCCCGCGAGCGCCAGACTGATCGAAAATATCAGCCCGTATTTGTGGACGCTGAACCACCACCATGCGCCATTTCTGATGCTGACCTTCGGATGGATGCCGGTGAGCGTCGGCTTCGGCTTACCGAAACGGATAACGATGATGCAGATCGGAACCAACACGAACCAGACCATGACCATCAGGACGGCGTGATAGTCCCAATGAATTGGGATGGTCATTCCCAGAAATTCAAAATGCACTTCCGTCGGAATGTGTGTTTGAATTTCGGTCACCGCCACCTCCGCCGTTTTTCCGAACCTTAAATTTCGCGCCCCGTTGCGCGCGGCAGCCTAAATATTAGCATTGAAAGGAGTACTGCGGAGCCTACTAACTTTCGCGCTCACATCTTCAACAATTTCTTCGCGTTGCCGCCGCAGATCGCGGCGCGGGTGGCGCTGTCGAGACTTTCGACCGACGCGACATGGCCGATCGGGTCGTACTCCAGCATGTCAAACGGATAGTCCGTGCCGAGCACGATGCGATCGCCGCCATAGGTCTTCACCAGTGCTTCAAGCTGATGCGGAGTGAAGACGACGGTATCGAAATAGACGTTCCGCCGCAGATACGTCGTCGGCGGCATCGGCAGGTCGCCGTGCGCATCCGACCGCGCCCCCCAGGCATGATCGATGCGGCCGGAGTAAGCGCCAAGGAAGCCGCCGCCGTGCACGGCCAGGACGCGGAGCTTGGGATGCCGTTCGAACACACCGTCGAAGATCAGATAGTGAAGCGCCATCGTGGTATCGAGCGGGTTGCCGATCACGTTGTTGAAGTAGAATCGCCCGAAGCGTTGCGGCTGCGTGAAGCCGGTCGGGTGGATCAGCACCAGTGCGTCGAGCTCCTCGGCCTTTTTCCAGAACGGCGCAAAGGCCAGATCGGACAACTCCTTGCCGTTGACGTTGGTGAGGATCTCAACGCCTTTGAAGCCGAGCTGCTTCATGCCACGCTCGAGCTCCTTGGCCGCCTCATTGCCGTCCTGCATCGGCACGCCGCCGAGCGCGACCAGCCGATCCCTGTGCTTGCCCACGTACTCCGCGATGCCGTCATTGAGCGCGCGCGCAGCCTGCACGCCGACGTCGACAGGCAGGTAATAATAGATTTGCGGCGGCGCCGGACAGATGAGCTGCATGTCGACGCCCATCTCGTCCATAACGGCAAAGCGCTCGTCCGTCGTGCTCATGCGCGTGCGGATGTCCGCAGCTTGTTTCGCCATCAACGCCTGGGTTTCCGGCGTCGAGTCCGCAACCAGCGGATCGGTCGACTGCTTGAGATGCGGGGTCACGATCTCCGCCACGCGCGGGACCGCAACATGGGAGTGCATATCGAGCGTAAGACTTTTCGGCCTTAATTCCCGCCCGGGCTTGCCGTGCTTGCGCGCGGCCGTATTGGCATATTTGTTCCAGACATCCGCCATTGCCATTCTCTCGCTTGTCATCGTCCGTGACAGCGGACGATCCAGTAACGATTGTAGTGTTGGATTTCAATCCGGCCTAGAACACCCCGAGGTGCTGGCGTAAATCGACGCCGTCTTTTTCGATCTGCGCGGGGGTGGAAACGACTGCGACACGGCCGGTGTTGAGGATCACGATGTCGTCCGCGACGTCGAAGACGAGCTTTGGGTTTTGCTCGACAAGCACGATCGAAAGTCCGCTTTCCTTTAGTTTCCGAATAGTCGCCATCACTTCGGCGACGATCTGCGGTGCCAACCCTTCGGACGGCTCGTCCATCAGAAGCACACGCGGATTGCCCATGAGTGCTCGGCCGATGGCGAGCATTTGCTGCTCGCCACCCGACAGGTGGGCCGCGATCTGGTTGCGGCGCTCGTTCAAGCGCGGAAACATGCTGAACACGGTATCGGTCGTCCACGGCGCATGCTTGCTGCCGGGGTCTGGCTTGCGGGCCGCGACCACGAGATTCTCGCGCACCGTCAAACTCTTAAAGATCCGCCGGCCCTGCGGCACCAGCGCGACTCCGCGCGCGGCGATCATTTCGGGAGACATGCCGCCCACCGGCTCGCCGAACACGATCACTTCGCCACGGCGCGGTGGCAGCAGGCCCATGGTAACGTTCATGCAGGTCGACTTGCCGGCGCCGTTACGGCCGAGCAGGCCGAGCATACGTGCTTCACCCAGTTCAAACGAAACGTCGCCAAGCACGTGGCTGTCGCCGTAGAAGGCGTCGACGTGGCTGAGCTTGAGCGCGCTAGTGGCCAAGATAGACCTCCCGCGTGCGGGGATCGGCGACCACCTCGGCACGGTTGCCCTCGACGATCACTTCGCCGAAGTGCAGCAACGTGATGCGCTCGGCGAATTCCAGCGCCACGTCCATATTGTGCTCGATCATGACGATGGTGACGTCGCGCGGGATCGCCAGCAGTAATTGATGGACGTCTCGGCGTTCGTCGATCGAGAGCCCGGCGAAAGGCTCGTCGAGCAGAAGGACTTTTGGGTTCTGCGTCAGCGCCATCGCAATCTCAACGCGGCGACGCTCGCCATAAGACGTCTGCCCCAACGGTCGATTGGCGATATTTCCCAGACCGACGCGCTCAAGTGCTGCTTGCGCATGCTCGACGAAATGTCCTTGGCGCTTGAGGTCGATCAGCGGGTTCCAGCGCGCCGACGACAGGCCCAGCAACGCCAGCGTCACGTTGTGAATGATGGTGTCGCGCCCGAACAGCGTGATGATCTGATAGGTGCGCGCCATTCCGAGGTGGGCACGGCGGCGGCTCGGGACACGGGTGATGTCCTGCCCGAGTAGTTCGATCGAGCCGGAATCGGGTGTCAGCTCGCCGGTGATCAGGTTGAACAATGTCGTCTTGCCGGCGCCGTTCGGTCCGATGATCAGCCGGCGCTCGCCCGGCTCGACGTTCAAGTTGACGTTGGTGGTGACGTGCAGGCCGCCGAATGACTTGCAGAGATTCGTGACGGTGAGGGCGCTCATGGGTTGGCCTCCGCACCGCCGGGAAGCGTGCTTGCGCGCCGCTCGCGCTTGCGCCAGGCCATGCGCCAGAGGCGCACGCTGCCGGGCACCAGCCCTTCGGGCATCAGGATAACGATGGCAACAAAGATCGCACCGAGCAGAAAATTCCAACGCTCGATATAGCCGCTCACGACGGTCTTCACGACGACCACCAGCGCCGATCCGACGATCGGCCCAAGCAATGTGCCGGCTCCGCCGGAGATCACCATCAGCAGGACCTCGGCGGATGATGTCAGCGCCAGCGTCTGCGGGCTGATGAATTGCGTGTAGTAGACGAATAGAACGGCCGACACCGCCGTGAGCAGACCGGAAAATATGCACGCGTAAAACCGAATTGCCCAGACGTGATAGCCAAGCGTCGTCATGCGCCGTGGCTGGTCGCGCGTGCCCATCAGGGCGGCGCCAAGCGGTGAGCGCACGAAGATGGTCATCGCGGCCAGTGACAGCAGGAAGACGACCAAGGTGGCGTAGTAGAACGTATTTGCGTCCGCCAGCGGAAACCCGAAGGGTTCCGGGCGTGTCTTCACGCTCAGGCCGTTATCGCCACCGGTGAGACTGATCCAGCGATAGGCGAGACCCCACAGGATTTCGCCCAGCGCGAGCGTGATCATGATGAAGCCGATGCCGGTCGACCGCAGGGACAGCAGGGCATAAATAGCCATTGCTATCAGGCCGACGATCAGCGCGGCGATGATCGAAACTGTGTGTCCGAATCCTAACTGCAACATGTAGCCCGTCGCGTAAGCCGTGACGCCGAACAATCCCGCGTGACCGAGCGACACGAGCCCGCCGTAGCCCGCCAGCACGTTCAGCCCGATCGCAAAGATGGCATAGAACAGGATCTGGCTCGCGACGTTGACGTAATAAACGCCCGCCATCCAGTACGGCAGCGTTACAAGCACCACGAACGCGACAAGAAGGGCAAAAATGCGCTGGCTCATGGCACATGCCTGCCGAACAGGCCCTGCGGCCGTAGCAGCAGAACCAGCAACATCGGGAGAAACAGGACGAAGTAGGCAAGTTCGGGCAGGAGAGCCTGGCCGAAATTATAGATGAAGCCGACGATGATGCTGCCGACGAAGGAACCGAGCAGGCTGCCGGTCCCGCCGAGGATCACCACGACCAGCGCCAGCGGCAGCATGTCCTGGTCGAGGCCAGGATAGACCGACAGGATCGGTCCGCCGATGATCCCCGCAAACGCGGCAAGGCCGGCACCGAGTGCGAAGACGATTGTGAAAAGCTGCGAGACGCGGATACCCACGACGCGGGCCATGTCCGGATCGTCGACACCGGCGCGGATCATCGCGCCAAGCCGTGTACGTTCAAGCAAAAGCCATAGGGCGATAGCGACGATGACCGCAATTACGATGATGGCCAACCGATAATTCGGAAAGACAAGCGCGCCGAACCGGGCAAAGCCGGTGAGGGTCGACGGAGTATTTACGGAGAGCGGATCGCCGCCCCACACCATCAGGCAGAAGTCGGCAGCCATGAAGGACAGGCCGAGGGTCACCAGCACCTGCGCCATTTGATCGCCCGGCAGGCGGCGCAGAAGCAACCGCTCGGCCAGGGCGCCCATCATGGCGACCGCAAGCGTGGCCAGCAGTGCCGCCAGCCAGAAATTCAGCTTCACGCCCAGCATGCCGATGACGAAGGTCGCGCCGATATAGGCGCCGAGCATGAACAGCGAACCATGCGTCAGGTTCGGGATGCGCATCAACCCGAAGATCAGAGAGAAACCCGCTGACAACAGAAACAGCAGCCCACCGAAGGTGATGCTGTTGACGGCCAACACAAGCCAAAAGGTCATAGTCGCAGTGTTCCCGCCCTCGTCGTGTCAAAAAAGCACCGCGGGCGCCTTTGCGGCGCCCGCGGCACGGCTCGTATCAGGATTTGACCGGCGGGAAGTCGCGCGAATAGACCGGCTGCTGCAAGAACCTCTTTTCGTCGTAAGTCCAGAACTGACTCACGTTGTTGTAGGTCTTGACCGTCTTGTTGATCAGCTTGCCGTTCGCCTTTTCGAGGTGGCGGATAAAGATATCGCCGATCACGTTGCCAAGGTGGTCGAACTTGATCGGCCCGCGCGGCGTGTCTGTAAGCGTCACCGACTTCATGGCGGCCATGAACGCCGCCTTGTCATCGGACTTGCCGCCCGTCTTCTGCAGGCCCGCTTCGACCACCATGCCGTTGACGTAGAGGCCCGCGCAGTAGAAGCCCGGGTCGACGCTGTAGTCCTTGTTCATGGCAGCGACGAAACGCTTGTTGCTCTCGGTGTTGAGGTCGAGGGTATAGGGACATGCGCTGTAGAGGCCGAGCGCCTCGTCACCGAACGAGCGCAGAAGCGCATCGTCGCCCCCGGTTTCACCGGTCACGACCGGAAATTTCAGCCCGGCCGCTGCATATTGCTTCATGAAGCGCAGCGGATTTGACCCCGCGAAGCCCTGGCAAACACCATCCACGCCTTCGATCTGCGCAAGATAGGGCGTGTAGTCGGGCGTTACGATCGGCGGCCACAGCTTCTTCAGGATCCTGCCGCCGTTCTCCTCGAAGGTTTGCTGGAAGCCTCCCATCTGCTCGTAGCCGAAGGCGAAATCCTCGGAGATCGTGATCATCCGCTTGAGCTTGAGCTCCTTGGCCGCGAAATCGGCCATCGGATGCATCGCCTGGGATGACGTCGCCGATGCGCGCAGGAAGTAGGGGTTTGGCCGGCGCTGCGTCATATCCTCGGCAGCAGCCAGACTGAGACATGGCGTTTTCTGTTGCGCGATGTAGTCCGTGATGGCGAGCAGCTCGAAAGCGGCGAGCGGTCCAACGATGGTGTCGACCTTGTCGCGTTCGATCAGCTCCTGCGCCTTGGTCTTCGTGCCGGCCGGGTTGCCGCCGGTATCGGCGGAAATGAATTCGACCTTGCGGCCGGCAAACGTGTAATTCTTTTCTTTCAGGAACGTGACGATGCCCTGTTCCATCTGAATGCCGCCCTGCGCGAGCGGGCCGGTCTTCACGGTGAGCAGGCCGAGCTTGAATGGCGCCGCCTGCGCAATTGCCGGTGTTGGAAATTTGAACGCCGCGACGGCTGCGCCGGCGGCAGTACCGGCCATAAATTTACGACGGGTGACTTTGCGAAACATGCATTCCTCCCTTTGTAGCCCCTGGAGGGGCTTACGTTTTGATCGGCCGTAGCACTCTGGCCTTTTTGATGCGACGCGATGTCCAATTCGGTCCGCTCGCCCCACCATGGCGGACCCGACCGCTCCCATCATCGGCCAAGCCATTCCTCGATGTAAAGCCCGATTGATGTGAGGAGAGCGTGCCCACCTTCGCAAATGGGCAAGCCAATCCGGAATGTGAAAATCAGTCGCTAAATCCCGAGGTAGCTGGCCTTGATTTCGTCGTTGGCGCGCAATTCCTCGGGCTTGGCGGAATAAACCACCTGGCCTTTGCTCATCACGTGGACATAGTCGACAAGCTTGAGTGCAAGATGCGCGTTCTGTTCGACGAGCAGTATCGAAAGGCCTTCTTTCTTCAGTGTGCTGATCGCTTCCCAAAGGCCTTGAATAATGATCGGCGCCAATCCTTCCGACGGTTCGTCCATGATCAGGCAGTCGGGATTGGTCATCAACGCTCGCCCGATCGCCAGCATCTGCTGCTCGCCGCCGGACAAGGTCTTGGCGCGCTGGTTGCGGCGCTCATGCAGGCGCGGGAAAAGTTTGTAGACGCGTTGCAGGTTCCAGCCATGACGATCAGGGCTGCGCTCCGCCACAAGGAGATTTTCTTCAACACTCAGCGTCGGGAATACTCGTCGTCCCTGCGGGACGAGACCCATGCCGCCGCGCACCGTCTCGAACGATGGCGATTGGGTGATCTCGCTCCCCTTGAACACGATGCGGCCGCGACGCGGGGGGTTGAATCCGACAATCGAATTGACCAGCGTGGTCTTGCCGACGCCGTTGCGGCCGAGCAGGCCGAGGATCTGGCCTTGCTGCAACTCCAGCGACAGGCCATGCAGAACATGAGCGTCGCCGTAATAGGTATGGATGTCCTGGACTTCGAGGATCGCCATGACTAGTCGGTCCCCAGGTAGATTTCCTGCACGCGCTTGCTGCTCTTGATCTGCTCGGGCGCGCCGGTTTCAAGAAGTTCGCCGAAATGCAGCACCGAGATCTCGCTGCACACGTCGAACACAACGTCCATGTCGTGCTCGATCAGCAGGATGGCGAGGTTACGATCGAGCTTTTGCAAGAAGTGCACCATCTCGGTCGACTCGCCCGATGACAGACCGGCAGCCGGCTCATCAAGTAAAAGAATCTTGGGATCGCTGGCGAGACCAAGGATGATCTCAAGTTGGCGCTGCTCGCCGTGGGAGAGGTTACGCACCTCGACGTCCTTGCGGTCCAGGAAGCCGGCCTGTTCGAGCAGGCGATGGGCCTTCTCATAGACTTCTTTATAGGACGACTGAAAGCGCCACATCACGAATTTGGTTGGCCGCAGGCCTTCGATTGCGAGCAGCACGTTGTCGATAACCGTCAACTTCGGGAAGAGGCTTGTGATTTGGAAAGTGCGCGCCATGCCCCTCGCCGTGCGATGGTGGCTCTGCCACTTGGTGACGTCCTGACCGAACAGGAGAACCTCACCGGACGACACCGGATAGATGCCGGTGATCAGGTTGAACAGGGTGGTCTTGCCGGCGCCGTTCGGGCCGATGATGGCCTTGCGGTCACCACTCATGACGCGGAATGAGACGTCGCGCGTGGCTTTCAGTCCGCCGAAATTTTTCGACAGATTTCTGAGTTCAAGGACCGGGACGTCAGTCTTGCTGTCAGTCACGCGCGCAACTCGTGTTTGAAAAAAAGCGCCGGGGCCTGACCGGGCCCCGGCGTTGTCGCCGTTATTCGCAGAATTTGCAGGGCGGGAAGTTCTTGTCGTAGACGGGCTGCGCCAGGAACTTGTCTTTTCCGTAGGTCCAGAACTGGTCGACGTTCGGATAAGTCTTGATGACCGTGTTCCAGAGCTCGTCCTTGTCGTAGCCGAACATCTTCTTCTTCTCGACTTTCTTGATATAGATATTCTGAACCGGGTTGCGCATGTCGTCGAACGAGACCGGTCCGCGCGGAGTTTTATCGAGCTTGATGCCGACCATGATCTTGATCAGCTCTTCCGCGCCGGGCCATTTGCCGCCAGTCTTCTTGAGCGCTTCGTCCAGCCACATGGCCGTCGTGTAGTTATTCTCCGAGTAGTATGACGGCACTTTGCCGAACTTGGCGCGGTAAGCCTTCACGAAGGCTTCGTTTTCGGGTGTCTGTAGCGCCGCGCTGTAGTGCAGGGCGGAGACATCGCCGACCGCTTCGTCGCCCATAAAGGGCAGCACAAATTCGTCATAGCTGGTGCCGCCGCCGATGATCGGCTTCTTGAAGCCGGCACCGCGCATTTGCTTGATGAATTGTGCCGGCATCGGTCCCACCATCAAGGAGAATACCGCATCGGCGTCCGCTTTGATCGTCGGGATAAACGGCCCGAAATCCTTGGCGCCGAGCGGCGGCCAGATCTTCTGGATGATCTTGCCACCGCAATCCTCGAACGCTTTCTGGAAGCCGCCGACGGTCTCGTAGCCGAATGCGTAGTCAGCGGCGATCGTGACGATCTTCTTATAGCCCTGGTCGCAGGCCCATTGGCCGAGAGGGTGGTTGGGTTGCGAGCTCGACCAGCTTGTGCGGATCAGATACGGGAAGTTTTTGAGCTGGCGCTGCGTGAGGTCGTCCGCCGCCGGGATCGACGGAATGTACATCGTCTTGAGTTCGGTACTGACCGGCGCAAGGGCGTAGCCGGTCGAGGCCAGCACGCCACCGATCAGCATATGCACCTTGTCCTGCAGAACGAGTTTCTTGGCCTTGGTGACGGCGACGTCGCCCTTGCCCTGCTCGTCCTCGATGATGAGCTTGACGTCCATGCCGCCAAGCTTGTTGCCGTGCTGATCGAGGTAGAGCAGGAATCCATCGCGCATGTCGATGCCGGTTTGCGCAAGGCCGCCGGTGAGCGGAGCGAGATAGCCGATGCGGAGCTCTTCCGCGCCGGCGGGGGCGGACAGGCCGAGGCCGACCGCAACCGCCGTGCCCATCAATATCGATTGAATCTTTCTTGACGCGCTTTTCATTTGTCGTTCCTCCAGTTGGTCGATGCCTTTCCGTTCATTTCAGGAAGGCGCAGGTGCCATTTTCGTCGTCTCACGTTTCGTCTGACTGTTTCGCCATTGCCTTATCCGTCCTGGAATCCCCATCAGCCCGGTTGGGAGATAAAGGATCGTCAGAACGTAAACCCCACCCAGCACATACTGCCACCACGGCACCAGTGTGCTGACGTACTCACGAAGCCCGAACACGATTGCCGAGCCGATCGCGCCGCCCACCAACGTTCCGGCGCCGCCTAGAACCGTCATCAGCAGCGCGTCGACTGACGTCGTCAACACCACGGTTTCAGGCGTCACGATGCCGTTGGCATGCGCCCACAATACGCCCGACAAGCCGCCAAAAGCGCCGGCGATGATGAAAGCGACGTATTTGTGCAACCACACATTATAGCCGAGAATGCGCATGCGCAGTTCGCGCTCGCGGATGCCCAGCAGGCTCTTGCCGAAGGGCGAGCGGACCAGGATGTAAAGCGCAAGTAGCGTTGCAACAAAAAACCCGAAGGTGAGATAGAAGAAATTGATATCGCTGGTGAGGTCGATGCCGAATTGCGGTCGGCCACCTTTCATCGTGATGCCGTTGTCGCCACCGGTCATTGAATTCCACCGGTATGCAAGGCCCCACACGCATTGGCCGAGCGCGAGCGTGATCATCAAAAAGTAAGTGCCGGTCGCGCGGATCGCGAACAGGCCGAAGAATGCCGCGAGTGCCCCGCCGACCGCCATGCCGATGGGGATCATCAGCCAGAAATCCCACTTCAGGCCAAAGCCGTAATTATTGGCGAGAATGGCGGTGAGATAGGCGCCGACCCCGAAATAGGCGGCTTGGCCCAGTGAAGCGAGGCCGGTGAAGCCAAGTAAAATGTCGAGGCTCATCGCCAAAATAGCGAAAACCAGCGCACGCGTCGCCAGCAAGACGACGAAGGAATTGCAGTAGGGGACGATGATCAGCAAGACCAGCAGGCTGACGATAACGGCGGCGATCTTGAAGTTTTGTGAGCCCATGTGCCGTCAGTCCCGCCCGAAGAGGCCGGTCGGCTTGATCGCGAGGATCAGCACCATCGGCGCATAGAGGGTGAAATAGGCCAGTTCGGGAAACAGGGCTTTGCCGAAATTATCGGCGAGACCAACCAGCAACGCACCGATTGCTGCGCCGCCGAGAGAGCCCATGCCCCCGATGATGACGACTGCAAATGCGATCGGCAGCATCTCGAAATCGAGGCCTGGATACACACCGAGGAAGGCCCCGCCGATCACGCCGCCGAGCGCGGCCATGCCGGCGCCCAGGGCGAAGATCAGCATCGAAATCTTGTTGGTATCGATACCGACGCCGCGCGCCATCTGCGCGTCGTCCACGGTGGCGCGCACTGCGGCGCCCATTCGCGTCTTCTCCATCGCCAGCCAAAGCACGATACCGATGACGAGGGCTCCGACGATCATGAACAGCCGGTAGAGCGGCAAGTAAGTGCCGCCGATCACGAGGCTTTGTGTCAGCGCGCTCGGTGGCTGGATGTCGAAATTGTTGCCGCCCCAGATGTCGAGCGCGGCCTGTTGAAACAGGAACGCGAAGCCCACAGTCATCAACACCTGTCGCAACACATCGGCTTCGATCGCGACGGCCGATATGCGTTGCAACAGCAGGAAAATCGGAATGGCGAAAACGATCACGACCAGCGTGACCTGAATAATGCCGCCGATCAGGCCCGGCAGCAGTTGCGGCAGGATTGGGCCGATCGCCAGCCGGACCACGAGCGCGATCCCAAGCGCGATAAGGGCGTCGCGCACGAGCTTGGCGTGGCCTTCCGGCCGCAGGAATAAGCGCTCCATGATCAAGCCGACGACAGCGATCGTAAGCGCGGCAATTGGTATGGACAGCAGCCAGGAGCCGGTATGTCCGATGACGGAAAGGGCGACGTAGCCGCCGAGCAAAAAGTAGGAGCCGTGCGACAGATTGACGATGCGCATCACGCCGAAGATCAGCGACAGACCGGCCCCGACGAGAAAAAGCAGTGCGCCGTAGGACACGCCATTGAACGCCTGAACCACCCAGAATTGCGTACCCATTCCCCCCTTGGTCCTTCTGTTGGGCCGAAGGTTGCCGCGAAGCTTACCTTAGGTCCGATACGAATGAACACCCCAAATGGCCGCACACGCCGGTGTAAGGCTGCGTCATCTCGTATGCACTCACACGCATGACATTATTTTCGGCCGCTTGCCCGCTTTTTCGGCGGAATGATCGGCAGCAGCAGGTACGACGACTTACCGCGGCCGAAATGCAGGCTGGTGGTGCCGTTGAAAATGGCCGGCGGCCGGTCGCGCGGGTCATCATGCAGAAATGGGCCGCAACCCTTCAGTTCGTTCTTGAAGTTTGACAGCTTGCCGCCGCTTGCCCCGCCGTATTCATAGTCCTTGCCGCGGATAGACACGGCGACACGATATCCGGCCGGAACCACAATTGATGTCGGCCAGATTTCGACGTCGAGTTCTACGATCTGGTTCTTTTTCAAAGGCTGGCTTTCATCGTGCGTGTGATAGGGCCGGTACAGCTTCGACAACTTCTTGTCGAGCTTGCGGTGCGACGCACGCAACCAACCTTGCCCGATCGGCGTGTGCGGGTCGATCGCGCCCTGGAATACGATTTCTTTGAGGTCGCCGGTGAACACGCGCAACACGATGCAAAAATCGGCGTCCGCGGTCGAGGAAGAAGCAAACAGTTTGAGTGCGGACGGTCCTGTGATCTCGGTCTCTTTGGTGAGTGGTGGCGTAAGGAAGGTCAAGCCGTCGCTCATTGCCGGAAATTTCAGTTGCGCGGCGCCTGACGGCTTTTTGGTCGTCAGCGTCATCGCTGACGGGTCGAGATAGAATTTTGTCCATCGCGTGCGCTTGAGCGGCCATTCGCTTTCGGCACGCGGTACGAACTTGTCGATGTGCCGTACTTGCAGCAGCACCGTCGGTTGTTTTGCCCAGCCTCCTTTCTTTCCGTGCAGGAAATAGTCGAAAAAGCGCAGTTGCTGCTCGCGCCCGTAGTCGGTGTAGAAATGTGTCCAGTGTTCGATGCCGTGCGCCTCGAGCCATTTGTGCTTGGAGGCGGCACGCACGAATCCCTCAAAATTGCCGCGCGGGTGCAGGCCTTGGCCACCCCAATTGGCGGCGGAAAACATCGGCGTGACGATCTTGTCCCACTTTGCGGATCGCGCCTTGTGATACTCGTCATCCATCGGATGCGACGCGATCTCGGTGCCGAAATCGGCGCGCTTGCTCGCGAGCTCCGATTCCGACAGCGTCTCCGGTCCGCACACAAGTTCTCCGTGCACACGGCTGCGCCTGCCGCGCTCGCCGGCGCCGTACTGAACCGTCTTGACCTGCATGTCGTACCAGTTTTCCCAGAAGGTCGAGAGCATGCCGCCGTGATGCGTCATGTCGCGGTACCAGTCGGCCGCGCCTTCCCAAATGCACATCGCGGCAAGATGCGGCGGCTGCAGCGATGCGACGTGCCACTGGTTGATGCCGTAGTAGGAAATTCCATTGAGCCCGACTTTTCCGCTCGACCACGGTTGCACGCCCGCCCATTCGATGCAGTCGTAGAAATCTTTTGTTTCGCGCGGGGAGAAATGATCGATGAAGCCCGGCGAGCATCCGGCGCCGCGCGAATCGACACGCACGCAGATGTAATCGTGCGGCACCCACTTTTCGGGATCGACCACTTCCCAGCTCTGATAGAGATTGCGTGAGCCGGCGGTGACGTCAGGATGCTTTTCTGCCATCCGCTGCCAGGCGCTCGGATATCCGTCCTGAAATGCGAGGCTCTTCGCGTAGGGTCCGTAGCTGAGAATGACAGGATACTTGCCCTCTTTCATCGGGCGAAAAACGTCGGCGCGCAGCACGAGACCATCGTCCATCGTGATCGGCACGTCCCAGTCGATCCGCATGCCATCGCGGATCTCGGTGCGTTGCTGATGCGACGCCATCTGCGCCCCCCATGGATTATTCTTTTATTGGGTGGGCAGGCTACAGAACACGAAGAAGGACGCAAGTGCGCCGGGTATGCGGGCTAGCGCTTGCGCCGCCTGACCTTCGCCATCTTCTCAAGCACCGCGCAGACCGCCGCGGTGTCGCGGCCGCCAAGGCCGCTTTTCATTGCCCGGATATAGATTCCCTTGGTTGCATCGAATATCGGCGTCGGCACGCGGATTCTGCGCGCATAGTCACCGATCACTTGCATGTCCTTGTCCCAGACGGAAATCTTCATCGTCACGTCGTCATAGCGACCCTTTGCCATCATCGGTGCGCGCAGCTCAAAAACGCGCGAATTGCCGGCTCCCGCCGTGATCAAGTCGACGATCATGCGCGGATCGAGACCGGCCTTCATGCCGAGAACCATGGCTTCGGCGGACGCGACATTGTTGATGGCAACAAGAAGGTTAGCGACGTATTTCATCCGGCTGCCGTTGCCGAATGACCCGACATTGAAGACTCCTCGGCCAAACGCCGAGAGGAGCGGCCGGATCTTCACGATGAGCTTGGGGTCACCGCTGGCATAGAACACGAGGTCGCGGTTTTTTGCCTGCGCGCCGGTGCCGCTGACCGGGCAGTCAATCATCTGATGGCCGACCTTGCGCAATACCGCGGCCGCTTTTTCCTTATCTGAAATTTTGAAGGTGCTCATTTCGACGAGCAATTTACGCTTGAGCTTGGCCCCCGCGATCTTGCGCACTGTATCGGCAAGCGCCTCCGGCTTGGGAAGGCTGGTCAGGATTGTCGGAACGGCGGCTGCGAGTTCGACTGCATTTTGCGCAATCTCGACCCCGGCGCGCTTGGCTTCACGGCGGCGTGCCGCGTTGGTGTCGTAACCGACGACATGCCAGCCGGCCTTGACCAGGTTCTTCGCGAAGGCACCGCCCATGATGCCGAGGCCGATCACGCCGACTGTGCCCTTGCGCCGTCTTGCTGCCATTCACCGTCTCCCCGATGCGAAATTGCATCCGTCTGCCCATTCCCTCTTATGCGTTGGGTGTAGGGCTGTCGAGTCGCGCAGGTTGCAGTATGCCCGCTTTCAAGCAAGCCCCTGATCGCCTATCGTCCCTCGCAAAAGAACGGGAGGACGCATGCGAGTTGGCGTTGCAGGTCTCGGAGTCATGGGCGCAGCCGTCGCGGCGCGTCTCATGGAAGTCGGTCACGAGGTAACGGTCTGGAATCGTACACCTGAGAAGACGAAGGCGTTGGCGGACGCCGGCGCCAAGGTAGCCTCGACACCGGCGCAAGTTGCGAGCGCGGTTGAAGCAACCATCACCATGCTGACCGACGCTGCGGCGATCGATGCTGTCTACAACGGGCCGAACGGTCTCCTGGCAGGCGATGTGAAAGGCAAGCTGCTCATCGAGATGAGCACGGTACCGCCGAAGGTGCCGACCGCCCTCGCACCGAAAGTGCGTGCCAAGGGCGCGGCTTTCGTCGAATGTCCGGTCGGCGGTTCAACGGCGCCCGCGCGTCAAGGAAAATTGCTCGGCCTTATGGGCGCGGAGCCCTCTGACGCCGAACGCGCCAAACCGCTGCTCAATCAGCTTTGCCGAAGACTTGAGCACTGCGGGCCGGTCGGCACAGGCGCGTCGATGAAGCTTGCGATCAACCTACCGCTGATGGTGGCCTGGCAGGCCTATGGCGAAGCTTTTGCCATTGCGCGTTCGGCGGGCTGGGAGCCGAAACGATTGCTCGATCTGTTCGTCGACACCAACGGCGCAAATCCCGCGCTGAAGAACCGCGCCGAAATGATTGTCACGATGCTCGAGGGGCGCGATCCCGGACCGACGACATTCAGCATCGCCAACGGCGTGAAAGACTTGCGCACGATGGTGGAAACCGGCGAAGCGAATGGCGCGGACATGCGTGTGACGAAAGCGACACTCACAGGTTTCGAAGACGCGACCAAAAATGGGTTTGGCGGCGGCGACGGATCGCGCATGTCGGTCTATTGGGCCGCGCGCAAGAAATCCTGAACGCCGAAAGCGGAACAAGAAATAGGAGGGATTCATGAAACTCTTTTCATTCTGGCGCTCGCTTGCGACCTATCGCGTGCGCATTGCGCTCAACCTCAAGGGACTTTCACCCGAGGTGATCGAAGTGAACCTGATGAAGGGTCATCAGCGCGAGGAGGCCTTTCGCAAAGTCAACCCGATGATGGCGATCCCGGCCCTCGTCGACGGAGACGGTGCCGCGCTCTATGAGTCACTGGCAATCATAGAGTATCTCGATGAGACGCATCCCAGTCCCCCTCTGTTGCCGAAAGATCCGCTCGGACGCGCACGGGTGCGCGGACTTTCGCAGATCGTCGCCTGCGATTCCCATCCGCTGATCGTTCCGCGGGTACGCGAATATCTTGCGCATGAGTTCAAGGTCGATGAGGCGGGCGTGATGAAGTGGGCGCAGCACTGGCATCGCGCTGCGTTGGGCGCGCTCGAGGAGCATCTCGCCAGCGAAAAGGAAACCGGCACATATTGCCATGGCGAGCAGATCACCGTTGCCGACATTTGCGTGGTCAGCCAGGTCGCCGGCGCGAATTTCTTCAAGGTCGATTTGGCCGCATATCCGACGGTGTCCCGCATCGCCGCGACATGTGCGAAGAATGACGCGTTCGCACGCGCGCATCCGCTCAAGCAGCCCGGCGCACCGGCCGCAGCGTAAGGGCGCCGATGATCAATACGGCGATCGTCGGCCTCGGCTGGTGGGGCAAGACTCTGGTCAAGGCGGCGCACGACTTCGGCGCGCCGTTACGCTTTGTCCGCGGCGTCACGCTCGAACCCAACTCTGTTCGCGATTTTGCAGCCGAACATCAAATCGCGCTTGGAACATCGCTCGATGAGGTATTGGCCGACACGACGATTCAGGCCGTGCTGCTTGCAACTCCGCACACCAAACATCGCGCGCAGGTGGAAGCGATCGCCGCCGCCGGCAAGCATTTGTACTGCGAAAAACCTTTCGCGCTCACCAAAGCCGATGCCGTAGCCGCGCTCGACGCCTGCAAGCGCGCCGGCATTGTCCTGGGGGTCGGTCATCATTTCCGGCTGATGCCGTCGATGCGCGTCTTGGCAGAACTTAAGGAAACAGGGGCTTTCGGCACCATCATGCATGTCGAAGGCAACTACAGCCACGACTGGCTGGCGAACTATCCGACTGACAGCTGGCGCATGGCAGCTGAGGAAAGCCGTGCGGGCGGAATGACCGGCATGGGCATACACGTGCTTGACTGTTTTCGCGATCTGGTCGGTCCGATAAAGCGGATCAGCGCGCTTTCGAAGGCGCGAGCCCTCAAGTTGCCGACAGGCGATACCACGGCCGCGTTGGTTGAATTCGAAAATGGCGCCACCGGCACGTTCGGCACGACGATCAAAACGCCCTTCCGCTGGCGCATTGCTGTTTTCGGCGAAAACTGCTGGGCCGAAAGTGTCAGTGAGACGCGAGCTATCGTGCGGTATCCCGGCAAAGACGAACCCGAGGTGATCGAACGGCCGCACGACAATCACCTCGGCCGCAATCTTGATTATTTCGCCAAGGCCGTGCAGGGGCAGGGCACATTCCCGATCTCATCCTCCGGCATTTTACAGACGGCGGCAGCTCTCGAAGCTGTCTTCAAATCGGCGGATGCCGATGGCGCCTGGATGACAGTGTGAGCTAGGCACGGAGCTTGCGCGGCTCGGCGATGGCGCGATCCCAAATGTTATGGATATGCGTGACCTCCGCCTCGAAGCGCTCGAGGAACATCCGCGCCTGCATCGACAGCTTGCGCCGCGTCGGCTGAATCACCACGAACTCGGCGTGCAGCTCGGGATTGATGATCGGATTCACGATCAATTCGCCACGTCCGATGTCGTTGACCGAAATGACACTCGGAAGAATCGTGACCCAATCGGAACGGGCAACGAATTCGAGCGTTGCAATCATCGCGTCCATTTCGAGCATCGCCCCGATCTCGACACCGTGCGCCTGAAAATAGGTCTCAAGATTGCGGCGGCGAATATTGTCCGGACTCGGCGCGACGATCTTGAGAGGGCGGCATTCGGACAGGCGCACGGGCGCAAGCGGTTTAAAGCCGGCGCGCGGGCCAGAGATCAGCATTTCACGGTCACGCACCAGGATGCGCGATTTCAGTCCGATCGTGCCCTCGAACGAGGGCACGACCGCGAAATCGAGTTCGTCATCGAGCACCATCTCGGTCAGCAACGCACTGTAGCCTTCGACGATGTGCAGGCGCACTTCCGGGCATTTCGGCACGAAATCGTCGAGCACCGGCGCGAGCACCGCGCGTGTGAAGGTCGGCATCAGCCCGATGCGCAGTTCGCCGGTGACCTCACCGGCCATCGAGCGGGCTTCCTCGGCGGCGTGCTCAAGGGCGCCGACGGCTTCCACGCAACGCTTGTAATAACGGAGCCCGGCAGGCGTCGGCGTTACCCCGCTGGCCGCGCGCTCGAACAGCTTGACCTTCAGGGCGCGTTCGACCGCGGCCACGTGCTGCGAGATGCCCGACTGCGTTGCGTTTTCCCGCTGTGCCGCACGGGTAAAGGAGCCTTCCTCGCACACGGCGATGACGGCGCGGATTTGCCGCAGCGGGATATTTGCCATGACACCCCCAAAAAACAAGCCATTAGAAAATCTGATGGCAGAAGGCAGAATATATTATTTAGCCTGCACAGCCAACCGGCATAGGATTCCTGCAATCAGTCACGTGGCGCGCAAAAGCGCCGGGTCGGGGAGGACGTCATGGGCACAGCAAATTTCGGCATTGCCGGCCTTGATTGGCAGCAGCGCGTCAATTGGGACCGCATGCGCGAGTACCGCATCGAGCGCGCACGCGCGATGATGAAAAAACACGGCCTCGGCGCCATGCTCTGCATGTACGACGAGAACGTACGCTACATCACCGGCACGCTGACGCCCGGCTGGAATCGTCTCAAGCCCGGCCTGCGCTACGCGATGCTGTGCGGCGATGGTCGGCCGATCCTGTTCGAGCAGGGCGACCTCGGATTCCAGATCGAGCGGCACTCGCCGTGGATCCCAAAGGAGAATGTTCGTCACTCCTTCGCATGGATCAAGGGTGCGGCCGGACCAGCCTCGACCCAGCAGGTCAAGAAATTCGTGAAGGCGGTGATCCAGGCGATGAAGGAAAACGGCGTCGCCGGGCAAAAACTCGGCGTCGACTTCATCGACATCAACATGATCAACGTCTTCAAGGAAAACAACATCAACTGGGTCGACGGCATGACCCCGATGATGGAAGCGCGCGCCGTCAAGAGTCCTGACGAGCAGGAGTGCTTCCGCATCGTCGGGGCGATCGGCGATGCCACGCACTGGGAGTGCATGAAGTTTTTGCGCCCCGGCATTACCGAGAACCAGGTGACGGCGCACCTGATGGAATATCTTTACAACATCCCAGGCATGGAAGACGTCGAGGACGTGATCGTTTCGTCCGGCCCGAACACCTGGCCGAACTGGCGTAACTTCTCCGACCGGATCATTCAGCCGGGCGACATCGTGTTCATGGATTTGGCCGCACTCACGTGGAACGGCTACAAGTCCTGCTATTACCGCACCTACTGCGTCGGCAAGGAGCCGACGAAGGAACAGAAGGATACGTACGCCACCGCGCTCCAGTGGCTCTACGACTCGATCGGCGCGGTGAAGGTCGGTGCCACCACGAAGGACATCGCATCGAAATGGCCGTCGGCTATGGAGACCTGGGGCTACGAGGACGAAGATCAGGCCGCCGCCAACCTGTGGGGCCACGGTCTAGGGCTCGCGCAATACGATCCGCCGGTGATCTCACGCATCTGGTCGCTCGATCACCCGATCGAGATCCAAGAGGGAATGACCTTCGCGCTTGAGACCCAGCACGGCAAGCGCTACCGCTATGGCGTGCGCATCGAGGAAATGCTGATCGTGCACAAGAACGACATCGAGATCGTGTCGAACTTCCCTGTGAAGCAGATCACAGTCGTCGATCCGCTGCCGGGCTATGGGGATCATGTAAAGTGACGTCGGCGGCTTAGCCGATCTCACCAAGCACCGGTCTGCGGTTACGGCCATTGAGCAGGATGGTCGGGACAGGCCCGGCCACGACAACGGAAGTCCAAACGATCGCGATGTCCGCTTTCATCCTTCACCTCGACGATCCTTTCGCTGCCGATCCTGAACGGGTAGGTCCGAAGGCGGCCAATCTCGCGGCCTTGACGCGCGCCGGTTTGCCGACGCCGGGCGGGTTTGCCCTGACCTCCGATGCCTATCGTCATCAACTACGGCATCTCGGGATCGACGAATTACTACTTCAATACAACGAGGCCGATCTGCTGGTATCACGGCGGATTTCGATCCAGATCCGGCTTGCGCTCTACGAGCGCGACATAGCACCCGAGATTCTCGATCCGCTTCTCACCGCCTGGCGAAAGCAGTGCGAAACCGCTCCGCTTGCTGCGGTGCGCTCCTCCGCGCTGATCGAGGACCGTGCCGGCGCCAACTTCGCCGGCCAGTTCGAGAGTTTTCTCGGGCTTTCCGATGAAACCGAATTTCTAACCGCGGTACGTGCCTGCTGGGCGGCGCTGTGGACCTCGCATGCACGCCGCTACATGGACAATCACGGACTTTCGCCCGCCGACACCGCGATGGGCATCCTTATCCAGCCGCTGATCTCCGCGCGCGCGTCAGGTGGCGGCCTGAGCGAGACGGCCGAAGGACAGATGTTGATTTCCGCCACCTGGGGGCTCGGCTCGGCGATCGCGCAGGGTGAAGTGGTGCCTGACCGGATTGTGCTGGCGAAGAACGGCTTCCTGCGCACGGTCGAGGCCGGCCGCAAGGACCATCGCGAGACCTGCGCGCACGGCGTATCGGCGCCGGAGCTTGTGCCGAAGGATCTGGTGAGCGAGCCGTGCCTTTCGCCGGGAGAGGCCGTGACGCTCGGCCGGTTGCTGCGCAAATGCGAGCAGCTCGCGGGCGCTCCGGTCGAGATCGAATGGGCAATGGATGAGAGCGGGTTCAAATTGCTGCAATCGCGTCCGTTGCATGTCGAAGCACCGATCGTGCCCGATGAAATCTGGCTACAGCATCCGGGCGTGCGCGGTCATCCCGCCGGCATAGGCTGGGGGGCAGGCCGGGCCGTGGTGGTCAACTGCGAGTGCGAATTGTCGCGTGTTGCGCCCGGCGATGTTCTGGTTACGAAAGTGGCGGGCCCTGCACTTAGTCACATTCTGTCGCGCGTGTCGGGCGTTGTCGCCGAACGTGGCGGCTCGACCTCGCATATGGCGTCGCTTGCGCGCGAGCGCGGCATCCCGATGGTGCTTGGCGTGCTCGATGCAACCCGCAGGATTCCCGATGGCGCACAATGCGCCGTCGATGGTGTCGCCGGTGTTGTACGGTGGCTGCGGTGACGGCGAAACCGCGCGTCTTTGTTACGCAGCCGATTGCGTCCAGCGCGCTGGACCGTCTGCGCGCGATCGCGAATGTCAAAATCAACACCGATTCAAGCAAGATCATCGCAAAGTCGAAGCTGATCGCAGCGGTCAAGAAGTGCGATATTCTTTTCTCGCTGCTGCACGACCGGATTGATCGCGCTGTGCTCGCCGCCAATCCGAAATTGCGTGCGGTCTGCTCGATGTCGATTACACCCGACAATATTGACGTCGCAGAGGCGACCAAGCGCGGTATTCCCGTCACGGTCGTTCGGCCAATTGTCGCGGAGGCGACTGCAGATATCCATTTTGGGCTTATGCTCGCAGTCGCGCGGCGAATGGTGGAAGGCGAACGCCTGGTCCGTGCCGGCAAATTTCCCGGTTCGCAATCAAATCACCTTGCCGGCGTCTATGTTCACGGCAAAACCATAGGCATCGTCGGGGCAGGGCGTATCGGACAAGCCACGGCACGGCGTGCTCGCGGCTTTGGCATGAAAATCATCTATTGGGGGCCTCGCCGCAAACCTGAAGCGGAACGTGAGCTTGGCATGGAACATGTCACGCTGGAGCGGCTTCTGGCGGAGGCGGATTTCGTATCGCTTCATCCGCCGCTGAATGCCGAGACGCGACACATGATTTCGGACGCGCAATTCGCGCTGATGAAACCGACCGCCTTCATTATCAATACCGCTCGTGGTGCGGTCATTGATGAAAAGGCGCTGGTGCGGGCGCTGAAGAAAAAGCGCATCGCGGGCGCGGGCCTTGATGTGTTCGAACACGAACCCAAGCTGCCGCCGGCCCTGAAAACAATGAAGAACGTTGTGCTTACGCCGCATCTCGGCAGCGCCGTGATGGAAGTGCGTGAGCAGATGGCAAATATCGTCGTCGATAACCTGCAGGCGCTGATCAGTGGCGGGACACCGCCCAACTGCGTGAACCCGCAGGTGCTTGGCAGATGAACTGCACGGCTTGGCGCGTTTGAATTAGGACCGCTGGTCGGCAATTATGTTGCTCCACTGCTCCTGGAGCGACAGTCGGCAAAGGGGAGAATTGCTATGGCGGACTTGCCGAAACTTAATGTGGTTATAGCCAACAATTTCGGCCATCTGCCGATGTTCGTGGGCGCCGAGAGGGGTTTCTTCAAGACGCAAGGCGTTGACGCCAGTTTCCGCGTCGTCGACACCGGCACCGACATGGTCAACGCCCTGCACAACGGCGAAGCGCAGGTCGGCGACATGAGCACGACCACCTATCTGAAAGCCGTGCACGCCGGCAACCCATTCCAGGTCATCGGTCTGATTATGAACGACGCCACCGACGATCATTGCGATACGCCGCTCGCCATCGTCACCAAGAAGGGCCGGGGCATCGATGTCGGCAAGATCGGCGATCTCAAGGGCAAGACCGTCGGCCTCGCGCGCGGCCAGACGTCCGATGAATATTTCAAGATGGTGCTGCGCCGTGCCGGAGTGAAGTACGATGACATCACCATCGAGAACATCTGGTCGCAATTCGGTCTGGCGCCGGCGCTGAAAGATGGCAAAGTCGACGCCATCGTGACCTGGGAGCCCTATGTGACGCAGGCGCTGACCCAGGTGCCCGAGTCCTATCTCGTCATCCGCGGCGGGCAACACATGTCCTACGTGATGGTTGCGGTCGCGCACGGTCCGACCGTCGATACGAAGCCGGTGGTGATCAAGAGCATCGCTGCCGGGCTGGCACAGTCCTCGCATTTCACGCGCAACAATCGCGATGAGGCGGTGGAGATCTTCGCCAAATGGGTGCCAGGCACCGACGTCGCCATCGGCAAAAAGGCGGTCAAGCATATTTCTTTCGATCCGCGCATGTCGCCGAAAGTGTTGCGCGCCTTCGAGAATGCCGAGGACGAGGTGCTCACCAACACGCTCAAGGGCGCGCCCCGACTCAACGTGCCGAGCCTGTTCCGTCCGCAATTCATGGAGGCGGTGCAGAAGGAGCACCCGGAATATTTCGCGGATCTGCCGCCTTTGAAATAGCTATTCCGCCGTCCAGCCACCATCGACAACCAGCGACGTCCCAGTCATCAGTGCGGCGGCGTCGCTCGCCAGGAACACGATCGCGCCTGTGAGGTCTTCGAGTTGGCCGAGGCGCCCAAGCTTGATCCGTCGCAGGGTGTCCTCACGGAATGCCTTGTTCTCGAAGAAGGGGCGAGTCATCGGCGTCTCGATGAAGGTCGGCGCCAGCGTGTTCACGCGGATCTTGTGTGGGGCAAGGTCGATTGCCATGGCCTTGGTGAAGCCTTCCATCGCATGTTTGGTCGCGCAGTAGACCGTGCGGGTGGGCCCGCCGACATGGCCCATCTGCGACGACATATTGATGATGGAGCCTGGCCTCTTCGCCTCGATCAGGTTGCGCGCGACCGCCTGCGCCACGAAATAGGCGGCGCGCACGTTGAGCGAAAATACGAAATCGAAATCCTCGACCTTCACATCGACAAAGGGTGCCGGCTTGTTGGTGCCGGCGTTGTTGACAAGGATGTCGAACGGCGCTTGCGCGGCGATACTCGCTTTCATTGCATCTAAGTCGCGCACATCGAGCGTTAGCGGCTCTGCTTTCTGCCCGCGGGCACGAATAGCGTCGGCCGCTTCCTCGATCTCCTTCGTGGTGCGCGCAGCGAGCGTGACATGGGCACCGGCATCGGCCAGCGCCGAAGCCGCCGAAAGCCCGATGCCGCGGCTGGCTCCCGTCACCAGCGCGCGCTTGCCGTCGAGACGGAAGGAAGGCGTCCTGGTCAGCTCGACCGTCATTCCGCCGCCTGCGCGTAGGGCACATTGCGGCCGCCGTAGCGGCGCACGCGCACATTCGCCTGTTCGGCATGCGCCAGGAAGCCTTCCAGCACGCAGAGCCGCGAGCACACTTCGCCGATCTTGGCGCTGGCCTCGTCGGTCAGCACCTTCTGGTAGGTGCAGGTCTTGATGAATTTGCCGACCCATAGCCCGCCGGTGAAACGCGCATTTTTCTTGGTCGGTAGCGTGTGATTGGTGCCGATCACCTTGTCGCCGTAGGCGACATTGGTGCGCGGCCCGAGGAACAGCGAGCCGTAGTTTTTCATGCCGTTGAGAAAGACGTCGGGATCGCGCGTCATCACCTGGACGTGCTCGGACGCCACGCGGTCGGCCTCTGCGACCATCTCGGCTTCATCGTCGCAGACGATCACCTCGCCGTAGTCCTTCCAGGCCTGGCCGGCGAGGTCGGCGCTCGGCAGGATCTTCAGCAGCCGCTCGACCTCTTTCATGGTGTCGCGCGCAAGCTTTTCCGAATTGGTGATGAGAACGGCGGGCGAGGTTGGCCCGTGCTCGGCCTGGCCGAGCAGGTCGGTCGCGCAAATCTCACCGTCAACCGTGTCGTCCGCAATGATCAAGGTCTCGGTCGGCCCGGCAAGCAGGTCGATGCCGACCCGGCCGAACAGCTGGCGTTTCGCTTCCGCGACGTAGGCATTGCCGGGTCCGACGATCATGTCGACCGGCTTGATGGATTCCGTGCCGAGCGCCATGGCGGCAACTGCCTGCACGCCGCCCAATACATAAATGTCGTCGGCGCCGCCGAAATGCATGGCTGCGACGATCGCCGGATGCGGCCCGCCCTTGAACGGCGGTGCGCAGGCAATGATGCGTTTCACCCCCGCGACCTTGGCAGTGACGATCGACATGTGCGCGCTGGCGACCATCGGATAGCGGCCGCCCGGGACGTAACACCCAATCGAATTGACCGGGATGTGGCGATGGCCGAGCACGACGCCCGGCAAGGTTTCGACCTCGAGGTCGAGCATGGTGTCGCGCTGCTTTTGCGCAAAGTTGCGCACCTGGGCCTGCGCGAACTTGATGTCCTCGATATCCCGCTTCGGCACTTGCGCGATGGCGCGCTCGACCTCGGAGGGAGGGAGGTGGAAATCCTTCGGCGACCACTTGTCGAATTTCTCTGACAGCTCGCGGATTGCGGCGTCCTTCCGCTCCTCGACCTGGGCGAGGATGGATTCCACGGTCTCGCGCACTTTGGCGTCGGCGGCCTTGATCGCGCCCGCGTCCATCCCGCGTTTGAGCCAGCGAGCCATGATGTCCCTCCTACTTATTTCTCGTCACCACCGGACTGACCCTGACATTTACTTGGTCGTCGAACTGTAGCCCAAAAAACGGACCCCCGGCGACCAGCCGGGGGTGGCACTCTTTTGTGGCGCAGGATTACTTGATGGCCTGCGGATTGATCGGTGAGCCTGTTCCGCCGGTAATGAGCAGCGGAGGGCCGCAGAAGAAAAATTCGTAGACCCCATCCTGCTCGCAATCTTCCGCGAGCTCCTTGAGATAAAAAATCTCGCCCATGCAGAGACCCATGGCGGGGATCACGACCCAGTGCCAGGGCTGGTTGGCTTCCTTCGTTTCGTTGGGACGTACCTCCACGCCCCAGGTATCGGTGCAGATCGCGGCAATCTGCTTTTCCTGGCACCAGTAGCAGTTCTCGAACTTCACGCCCGGCGCGTCGCCGCCGGCATAGCCGCCCCAGTCCTTCTCCGCGTGGCAGCGTTCCATCTGCCCGGTGCGGATAAGGACGAAATCGCCGCGCCCGATCGACACGTTCTGTTGCTTGGCGCACTGGTCGAGCTCGTCATTCGAAATGCTCTCGCCGTCTTGCATCCACTTCACGCCGCGGAAGCGCGCAATGTCGAGCAGCACGCCACGGCCGACCATCTTGTCCTTGGAGTGCTCGATGCCGAGCACCGAGAGGCCACGCGAGTCGATCAACTTGGCGTCGTATCCGTTGTAGGCTTTGTCCTCATAGAAAATGTGGCCCAAGGCGTCCCAGTGCGTCGCGCCCTGGACGCATAGCGTCAGCGTGTCGTCGGCGTAACGGATCTTGTTCCAGTCCTGCTGACCGGCGATTGCATCAGTGCCGGTGGCGAGCATCTGATGGATCGGGTTGAAGCGCCCGCCGAACAATCCGGTCTGCGGACCGGTGCGATCGAGGGGAATACCGAGCGCGAAGACCTTGCCGGAGCGGATCAGGCTCGCCGCCTTTACAATGTCCTCAGGCATCACGTGGTTGAGCGTGCCGATCTGGTCCTCTTTGCCCCAGCGTCCCCAGTTCTTGAGCTTTTGGGTAGCTTCGGCGATCGCTTGCTTGCCGACCTTGATATTCATGAAGCAGTTCCTTCCGGTTCTTCCGTTTTTTCGCAGCGTCAAAATTGCTGTTCGTGTCCTCGCAATATTGCGCTGAGCACCCGTGTTTCAGCAAGCGGGGTACGGCGTTGCCGCTTTGACGAACGCGCTTTGCTTGCGCATGATCCGGCCCACAAGCATTCGTTCAAAAAGCCGGCCATCGAGGGAGAATATTCATGAAACGCAATCTGATCGCCACCGTCGCAGTGATGGCCACGCTGACGCTACCTGCCCAGGCGAACAACATTGTCGATGAGTGGGCAAGCATCAAAGCGCCGGCCGCGCCCACGCTGAAGCCGGTGACCGTGGACCCCAAGACGACGGCACTATTGATGCTCGATTTCATGAATCAGAACTGCGGCAAGCGTCCGCGCTGCCTCGATACGATCCCGGCAATGAAAAAACTGCTCGATGCCGCGCGCGCGGCCAAGGCGACCGTAGTGTACAGCCTGATTGCCAACACCACGGCGGCAGACGTGATCAAGGACGTGGCGCCGGCGGCGGGCGAGGCATCGGTTCTCTCCGGGCCGGACAAGTTTCTAAAGACCGATCTCGAGAAGATCCTCAAAGACAAAGGCATAACGACGGTCATTGCTGCGGGCACCTCGTCCAATGGCGCCGTCCTCTACACCGCGAGCGGCGCTGCGCTCCGCGGCATGAATGTGATCATCCCGGTCGACGGCATGTCGGCAGTTGATCCGTACGCTGAATACAGCACCGTCTTTACTTTCATGAACGCGCCATCGGTGTCGGCCAAGACGACACTGACAAAAAGCGACATGATCAAATTCTAATCGACACTTTCACGGGATCGCTCAGACCTTACCCAGCGCACGCAGGATCTTGTCGGGCGTGAACGGCATATCGGTGAGCGGCTGCGCCCCGAGCGGGCGCAGCGCGTCGTTGATCGCGTTCATCACCGATCCGGGCGCGCCGGCAGTGCCTGCTTCGCCGGCGCCCTTGGCGCCGAGTTCGCTGTCGGCAGTCGGCGAAACAACATGGCCGCACTCGATGTCCGGCATTTCTGCCGCCATCGGTACAAGGTAGTCGGCCATGTTTCCGTTGAGCATCTGGCCGCGCTCGTCGTAGAGGCAATGCTCGAATAGCGCGCCGCCAATGCCCTGCACGACGCCGCCGCGGATTTGTTCATCGACCAGCTGCGGGTTAATGATGGTGCCACAATCTTCCACGCACCAATGCTTCAGCAACTTCACGAAGCCGGTGTCGACGTCGACTTCGAGATAACTTCCCTGAATGCCGTTCGTGAAAGCGAACGGCCACGCGCGCGGCACATAATGGCGCGTCGCCATCAGCTCGGCCTGGAAGCCGGGGGGTAAGGTGTCGGGACGGAAATAGGCGACGCGCGCGAGCTCGTCGAGGGGCAGGCGCTCGGTGCCATTGTGCTTGTCCACGACAACGCCGTTGCGAATGTCGAGATCTTCCGGCTTTGCCTGCAGCATGGCTGCGGCAACCGCAACAACGTTGGCCCGCAGCGCCTTGCCAGCCTGCCAGGCCGCTTCGCCGCCGATGCCGGCTGCACGAGATGCCCACGTTCCGCCACCGTACGGCGTGTTGTCGGTGTCGCCGGTGACGACGCGCACCTTTTCAATCGGCACGCCGAACGACGATGCCACGCATTGCGCGACGACAGCTTCCGCGCCCTGGCCCTGCTCGGTGACGCCGGTGTGCACGATGATCGCGCCCTGTGCGTCGAGCTTGACGGTCGCGCCGTCCATCGAGGTAATGCGGGCGCCGCCGACGCCATAGAATGCAGCTGACGGGTTCGTCACCTCGATGAAACTTGCAAAACCGATGCCGCGATAAACGTCTTTTTCCCGTAGCTTCTTCTGTTCCGCGCGCAGGCCGGCGTAGTTCATCATCGAATCGAGATGGGCGAGCGCCTCATGGTGCGACAGCAGCTCGAATTTCAGGCCCGCGGCCGATTGTGTCGGATAGGCATCGTCTGGAATGAGGTTGCGCCGGCGCAGCTCAAGCGGGTCCATGCCGATCTTGGCGGCGGCGAGCTCAACCAGGCCTTCCGTGACGGCAACGGCAATCGGGTGGCCAACCGCACGGTACTGGCACATCACGTTCTTGTTCTGGAACACGACGCGCGCTTGTGCGCGGTAGTTCGGGCACTTGTACGGTCCGCCGACCAGGTTGACGATCTGGTTGGCCTCGATGCCGCTGGTGCGCGGATAGACGGAGTAGGGGCCGATCCCGGTCAGGTCATCGATTTCGAAGGCATTGATGGTGCCGTCCTTGCTGACGCCGATCTTGGCCTTGATACGGTGATCGCGCGCATGGATGTCGGTGACGAAGCTTTCGATTCGGTCGGCGACAAATTTCACTGGGCGCTTCAAAAGTTTCGACAGGGCGACCGTCGCCATTTCGTCGGCGTAAGTGTGCACCTTGATGCCGAACGAGCCGCCCACATCCTTGGTGAGAACGCGCACCTGATGCTCGGCGATGCCGAGATGCTTGGCGAACAGGTTCTGCATCATGTGCGGAGCCTGCGTGCCCTGATACACGGTCATCCGCTGCTCGCCTTCGTTCCAGTCGGCGACGATCGAGCGCGGCTCGTTGGTGACACCGGTATGGCGGCCGAAGCGGAAAGTGGTCTCGACCACGGCGTCGGATTCCGCGAACGCCTTGTCGACCGCGCCGACGTCGAGCTTGCGCTCGAAGCAGAGATTGTCGCCGAGCGAGGAGTGAATCACGGGTGTCTTGCGGTCGAGTGCGACCTCCGGGTCGGTAACCGGGGGAAGCTCTTCGTATTTCACTTCGACCAGCTCGCAAGCGTCCTCGGCTTCGGCGCGGCTGTTTGCGACCACGGCGCAGACGGCTTCACCCTGCCAGCAGGCGCGCTCGACGGCGATCGGCGCCTGCGGCGCGGATTTTAACCCCTTGAGGTGGGTCAGCACCCCCACCCATGGCGTCATGACCTTTGCAATCTCGGGGCCGGTGACAACAGCAATGACACCGGGCGATTTCTTTGCGGCATCGGTCGCGATCTTGACGATGCGGGCATGAGCGTGCGGCGAGCGGACATAGGCCACGTGCGCCATGCGCGGCAACACGACGTCGCTGACATATTGACCGCGGCCCTGCGACAGCCGCTGCAGGTTCGGGCGCGGCACTGACCGGCCGATGTATGAATTCGGCCGATCGAGGGCACTTAAAACGGGCGGGGAGTCATCGACGATTTTCATAGATGTGCAGCCTCACAGGAACCGGGTCGGCCACAGAATCGTGCGCCACATGTGCGCTGATGGACTGTTGTCGAGGCCAAGGCCTTCTTTCGGCTGCTTGAAATTGCGGCCGATGATGTCCACGAAGTCGTCAAGGTTGACCTTGGCATTCGGGTCGAACGAATAGATGTCGTTCACACAAATCAGGCGCGAGGTCATGTACCACTTGTGCGCTCGTGCGCGCTTGTATTCCTCGACGATGTAGGGCTCCGGCTTGTAGTCGGGACCGAACAGTTCCTTGTAGAGATCGGGATAACCGTAGCCGACCGACTCGTCGGGGAAGAAGCGGAGCGCCTGGTGGGTCTTCACCGCCCAGGACACTTCCTCATCGACATAGGGCTCGATCATCTGTGCGCCCCAATAACCGTGGTCGCAGCGAATGAAGCTGACGATGGCAATGTCGTGCAGCAGGCAGGCGAGCACCACCTTTTCTGGTTGTCCTCCCTTGAGGGCGTGCGTGGCGCTCTGCAGAAGGTGCGCGGTCGACGCGAAGCGATGGCGGAAGTAGTCCACAAGCGTCGGCTTCTCCGGCATTGGCGGCAGCCGCGGGTCGTCGCCCATCAGGAAAAACTTGCCCGGATACTTTGCCTTCATTTCAGGGCTGGTATCCATCTTCACTTCACCGTCCATCAGGTGTGCGATGGTCGATTTGGTGATGATGCGCTCCATCTCGTGCATCTTTTCTTCTTCGAGCTCGTCGGCACGTTCCGACACCGACAGCGGATGGGCGTGCTCGTTCATGGCTTACCGTCCTTTCGCCCGCCCCTGGGCCACTGCTTCAACGGCATCCACGATCGCGTGATAGCCGGTACAGCGGCAGTAGTTGCCCGACAGATGCTCACGGATTTCATCCCGGCTCGGCACCTTTTTTGCGTGCTTCAGCAGGTCTTGGGCCGCGGCCAGCATGCCGGGGGTGCAGAATCCGCACTGGAGCGCATTGCGCTGCTCAAACGCCGCCTGCAGGTCGGCAATCTCGCCTGAGTCGGAAAGCCCCTCGATGGTCTCCACCTTGGCACCGTCGCACTGGGCGGCGAGCATCAGGCAACCGCGCACGATCTCGCCGTCGACACGCACGGTGCAGGCACCGCACACGCCGTGCTCGCAGCCGACATGACTCCCGGTGAGAAAAAGGTCGTCGCGCAGGAAGTCGACCAGCGTCTTGCGTGCATCGACCCGCTTTTGAACGCGTTCGCCGTTGACCGTCAGGGAAACATCGACGGCGTAGTTGCTCATCCGCGCGCCTCCATCAATTGCTTCGCGACGCGGCGGAGCAGGACACCGGCCAGGTGCTTCTTCGTCTTCGCCGTCGCCTGCACGTCGTCGTGTGGATCAAGATCGAGCGCTTTGACGGCCGCGTCGACATCGCCGGCGGCAAGCGCCGCTTCGGCTTTCTTCGCACGGACCGGCGTATTGCCGACACCGAAATAAGCGAGCCGCACGTCGGCGAGCCCTTTGGCGTTGCCGCGCGCGCTCGCTGCCAGGCCGACAATGGCGTAGTCACCGTGACGGCGTGCCAGCTCGGCAAAGCCAACGCGCGTGGTCTTGTCGGCAGCAGGAATACGTACGGCTGTAATCATTTCCTGCGGGCGCAGGGCGGTTTCGAACAGGCCCTTGAAAAAAGCGTCGGCCTTTACTTTGCGCTTTCCGCGCGGCCCTGCGATGTCGATCTCGCCGCCGAGTGCCAGCAGGCAAGCCGGCAATTCGGCCGCCGGATCCGCAAAAGCGATGGACCCGCCGAAGGTGCCGCGGTTGCGAATTGCCGGATGACCGATATGCGGCATCGCAAGCGCGATCAGGGGCGCATGCTTTGCGACCACATCCGAATGCTCGACCTGAGCGTGACGCGCCAGCGCCCCGATCTCGACGTACTTGCCCTTCTTGGCGATGCCGTTGAGGTTCTTGATGCCGTTGATGTCGATCAGCAGATCAGGTGCCGACAGTCGCATATTGAGCGTGGCGATCAGGCTCTGTCCGCCGGCGAGCAGCCGCGCATCGTCCTTGTGCTTGGCGAGGAGCGTCACCGCCTCCTTGAGCGTTTTCGCCTTGGTGTATGCGAATGGCGCCGGCTTCACGTCTCCTCCCCATTTTTTCTTATTGTGACCGGTAACGCGGGCAGGTCAATGCGGCCTGACACGGCTAGGAAATGGCCTTCACGATATCGATCGCACGGCGCAGCAATGTTTCGGACGCCTCAGGCGTGCGGAATGCCGCGTGCGCGGACAGTGTCACGTTCTCGAGCTTTGCGAGCACATGATCGGGCGATAGCGGCTCATTGTGGAAGACGTCGAGACCTGCATGACGGATGTGCCCGCTTTGAAGCGCCGCGATCAACGCTGTCTCATCGGCCAGCGCGCCGCGGGCGGTATTAATGTAGATGGCGCCTTTTTTCATGCGCGCGATCCGTTCGGCGGAGAGAAATCCGCGCGTCTCATCACCGAGCGTCAGGTTCATTGACACGATGTCCGAGCGTGCGAGCAGTGCGTCTATGTCGACCAGAGGCACTTCGACCTCCGGGCGCTTCGTCCGATTCCAGCCAATCACGTTCATGCCCATGCCTTTGCCGATGCGCGCCACCTCGCGGCCGATGCCACCGAGTCCGATCACGCCCAAGGTTTTGCCCAGAAGCTGGACGCCTTCATGCGGCGTCCATACGCCGCGGCGCACCTCGCGGTCCATTCGCGCGATATCGCGCGCGCATGCCCACATCAGGGCGATGGTGTGCTCGGCGACCGCGGTATCACCGTAACCCTTTATGATATGCACCTTGATGCCGCGTTCATTGAGTTCGCCGACATTCATGTAACTCGCCGGACCCGTGCCCAGGAAAACGATGTGCTTGAGTTCCGGACATTGGGCGACAAGAGGTGTCGGCATGTAAGAATGGTCATCGATTGCGATGTCGTAGCCGCCGATGATGCGTGGCAGCTCATCGCGTGCAAACGTCTTGCGGTTCACGTCGATGGGAGGATCGTCCGCCCGGACAACATGTTCCCAGACGGGAGCAAGCTGATCGTTGCAGTCAAGAAAAATAGCTTTCATGGGAATCTCGTTCGTGCGTTACTGAAACGGAAGTAAATTCGCAAGCGTTGACGGGTCGCGCGGGGCGGATTACATGCACCGATCGCCGAAGCAACATAATGTAGCGAAGTAATGAGTAAAGAACACAAAGCTGTCTGTGTCATCGCCTGGCCTGCCGGTCATTCGCGTTCCCCACTGATTCACAACTATTGGATCAAGCAGCACAAGCTCGATGCTGAGTATCGGCGTGAAGCGGTGCCACCCGACAAGTTTGCGGCGTTTGTCGAGAATCTGCGCGCCCACGGCTATATCGGCGCAAATATCACGGTGCCGCACAAGGAGGTCGCGCTGGCAATGTCGGAGCCGGACGATCGCGCGCGTGCGGTCGGTGCGGCCAACACGCTTTGGCACGACGGCGACACGTTGCGATCGACGAACACCGACGTCGAAGGTTTTCTTGCCAATCTCCACGTGGCGGCGCCGGGATGGGACCGCGGCCTCGAGACCGCCGTCGTGCTTGGCGCCGGTGGCGGCGCACGCGCGGTGGTGTTTGCGTTGCTCCAGCGCGAGGTCGGTCGTGTCTACGTGATCAACAGGACGCGCGAGCGAGCGCAAGCGTTGAAGAAAAAATTCGGGGCGCGCGTGCACCTTGCAGGTTGGAATGAGACCACCGGTCTGCTCGGCGGTGCCGGAATACTGGTCAATACGACCACTTTGGGCATGGTCGGGCAGCCGTCGCTGGAGATAAACCTGCGCTGTCCAGCCTCGCTTGTCGTGGCCGATCTCGTCTATGCTCCACTGGAGACGGGATTGCTGGCGTCGGCGCGCGCGCGGGGCCTGCGAACGGCGGATGGGCTTGGCATGTTGCTGCATCAGGCGGTCCGGGGATTTCAACTCTGGTTCGGCGTGCGCCCTGAGGTGACGCCCGAGCTGCGCGCTATGGTCGAGGCCGATTTGCTCAAGAAGAAGTGAGCGTTTCCGGTACGGAATAAGGGTGACAATCGCGGGGTTATTCGCCTGATTAAGCCGGCTCCATGTCGGCACCGGATCGGGAGGAATTAAAATGTACAAATTGAATATGACGCGCCGCGCAATCGGCACGGTGGCAATTGCTTTGCTTTTCGCGACAGCCGCCCAGGCGCAACAGCCGGGGCGTATTCGCGGGCAGGTCGAGAAAGTCGATGGCGCGACTTATGTCCTCAAGGCACGGGACGGCACGACGCTCAATGTGAAGCTCGCTGACGATGCGCGGGTATCGGCGCTCGAGAAGGCATCGCTTGCCGACATCAAGACTGACACCTTTATCGGCATTGCCGGCATGCCCAAGCCGGATGACAGCATCGAGGCCTTCTCGGTTCATATCTTTTTGCCGGCGCAGCGCGGAGTCGTGCCCGACCGGCATGGTCCCTGGGATGCACGGCCGAACAGCACAATGACCAATGCGTACGTGACGAGCATGGTGAAAGAGAAGGACGGCGACGTTCTGACTGTGAAATACAAGGACGGAGAAAAGAAGGTCATTGTCACGCCGCAGACCATTATCGCCGCCGCAGCGCCGGCCAAGAAAGAAGAGATCAAGGCCGGAACGCCGATGATCATTTTCGGCTGGGACAAGCAGCCGGACGGTTCGGTGCTGGCGAAGACGCTGTATATAGGCCGCAACGTGACGCCGGCGATGTGATGTTTAAGGGCATCTTTGCAACGATCATCGTTGTTGCAGCGGCTGCTGGCGCACTTGCGCAGCAGCCTGCCGCCGTCCGCGTTGTCGGGGCCGTCGAAAATTTCGACGGCCACGTGCTGGCAATCAAATCGGAAAAGCTCGGTGAGGTGAAGGTCAATCTCACCGCGGATGCCACCGTGTTCGGCGTTGCCGAGGTGACGATCGCTGACATCAAGCCGGGTGCCTATATCGGCGTCGGCGCTACCCCGCAGTCGGACGGGAGCCAGCGTGCGATTCAAGTGACGGTCCTGGCGGAGTCGCAGCGTGGGTTGAACGAAGGTCACCGGCCCTGGGATGCACGGCCGAACAGCACGATGACGAACGGCACCGTCGATCAGACGGTCGCCAGCGTCGATGGACGCGTGGTGATCGTTAAATACAAGGACGGGGAGAAGAAAATCCTGGTGCCCCCGGACGCCCGCATTCTCGCTTATCAGGCAGGTGACAAGAGCGAGCTGAAGCCCGGCGCGCTTATCGCGATCGTGCGTGCGGTCAAAAAGCCGGATGGTTCGCTTGAGACCAACCGGGTCAATGTCGGGCGCGGCGAGGTGGTGCCGCAATAGCCCTTCGCGTGGGTGCGTGCGCCGAGCCGCGGGCGGAGACGCCAAGATCGCCCGCAAGCTCCGGCATTTCGCGCATCAGGCTGACGAGGCGGTTGCGCCGGCTGCCGGTACGGCGTGCCTCGCGTTGCTCCTCGATCGGCCGGCGAACCTCGTCACAACGCGCGAGGCCGTTGATCTCGGCGCCATGCTCGGCGAGTTGCGCAAGCAAATAAGTGAGATCTTCCAATTGCTCGGCGACAACGTGAATGACGCCCGATTCTTCCTGCGCGCGTCCGATGACCGCCACATAGCGCGCGCCTAAAACGATCGGTCGCAGGCGTTCGAACACTTTCGGCCACACGATTACATTGGCGACCGCGCTTTCATCCTCGATGGTCATGAACACCACGCCATTTGCCGAGCCCGGACGCTGACGGCAGGTGACCAGGCCGGAGATACGCGTGCGCATGCCTGAGGCCGTCCGGCGCAGCGTCTCGTTTTGCTTGATGCCGCGCGCATCGAGATCGGCGCGCAGGAATTGCGACGGATGCGCGCGCAGCGAGAGATGCAGGAAGCGGTAGTCGTTGATGACTTCCTCTCCGACCGGCATCGGCGGCAGCCGCACGTCTGGTTCCTGTGAGACAATGCGCGCCTGTGGGGCGCCGCCAGTTGCAAACAGCGGCAGATCATCATCGCGGTCGCCGACGCGTCCGAGTGACTTGGCCGCCCATAACGCTTCACGGCGGGTGAGACCGAGCGAGCCGAAGGCATCAGCATCTGCCAGCCGCTCCAGCACGCGCGGCGAAAGCCCGGTGCGCAACCAGACATCGCGCATGGAATCGTAGGCGCCGCCGCGCCTTTCCATGATCAGCCTGACGTCTTCCTCACGCAGCCCCTTGATCTCGCGCAGGCCGAGACGCACTGCGTGCACTGTCCGGACATCGTTCCGCATCTCGCGATGAAGGTCATGCATGCACTCGGCCGCGCGGGGACCCGGTTCGAGCGTTGAATCCCAGTGCGAGTGATTTATGTCCGGCGGGCGCACCTCGACACCGTGTTCGCGCATATCGCGCACAATCTGGGCCGGCGCGTAGAAACCCATCGGCTGCGCGTTCAAAAGTGCTGCGCCAAAGGCATCCGGATAGCGGCATTTCAGCCAGGCCGAGGCATAGACCAGTAGCGCAAAGCTCGCCGCGTGGCTTTCGGGAAAGCCGTATTCGCCGAAGCCTTCGATCTGCTGGAAACAGCGCTCGGCAAAATCGCGCTCGTAGCCGTTGGCCAGCATGCCGTCGATCATCTTGCGTTGAAACGTGCCAATGGTGCCGACGCGCTTGAAGGTTGCCATGGCGCGGCGAAGCCTGTCGGCTTCGGAAGGTGTGAAACCGGCGGCGACGATCGCGATCTTCATCGCCTGCTCCTGGAACAACGGCACGCCCAGGGTCTTTGCCAGCACTGCTTCGAGCGCTTTCGACGGATAGGTCACCTGTTCCTGCCCGCGGCGTCGGCGCAGATAAGGATGCACCATGTCACCCTGGATCGGTCCCGGCCGCACGATCGCCACCTCGATCACCAGATCGTAGAAATTCTTCGGCTTCAGGCGCGGCAGCATGGTCATCTGCGCGCGGCTTTCCACCTGGAACACGCCGAGCGAATCCGCGCGGCCGAGCATGTTGTAGACGGCGGGATCTTCGGGCGGGATGGAGGCAAGCGTCCATCGCTCGCCGTAATGCCCGTCGAGCAGATCGAGCGCCTTGCGCAGGCACGACAGCATGCCGAGTCCGAGCACGTCGATCTTGAGAATACCCAGCGCGTCGAGATCGTCCTTGTCCCACTCGACGAAGGTGCGGTCGTCCATCGCCGCATTGCCGATCGGCATCACCTCGTCGAGTCGGCTGCGCGTGATGACGAAGCCGCCGACATGCTGGGAAAGATGACGCGGAAAGCTGTTGATTTCGCGCGCCAGTGCAAGGATCTGGCGCATGCGGCGGCTATGCGGATCGAGGCCGGTGCGGGTGACGGCGTCCTTCGATACCGCACCGCCACCGCCTCCCCAGATCGAGGATGACAGCGCGCCGATGGCATCCTCGGAGAGGCCGAAGACCTTGCCGACTTCGCGGATCGCCGAGCGCCCGCGATACGAGATCACGGTGGCGGCGATGCCGGCGCGGTCGCGTCCGTATTTCCCGTAGATGTACTGGATAACCTCTTCGCGCCGCTCGTGCTCGAAATCGACGTCGATATCGGGTGGTTCGCGCCGCTCGGGCGAGATGAACCGCTCGAACAGCAGATCGGCGCGGTCGGGGTCGACTTCCGTCACGCCAAGGCAGAAACAGACCGCGGAATTGGCGGCCGAGCCGCGCCCCTGGCAAAGGATGCCCTGCGAGCGTGCGAAGCGCACGATGTCATGGACGGTGAGAAAGTAAGACGCGTATTGCAGTTGCGCGATCAGCTTGAGCTCGTGCTCGAGGTTGTCGCGCACCTTGTCCGGGATGCCTGCCGGATAGCGGCGAGCAGCACCTTCGTAAGTGAGATGAGCCAGCGCGTCCTGGGCATTGTCGAAACCCTGAACCTCTTCATCCGGATATTCATAGCGCAATTCGTCGAGCGAGAAAGAAAGCGCATCGCTGAGCACCAGTGTTTCTTCAATCGCTTCCGGCGCATCGCGGAACAGCCGCAGCATTTCCTGCGGCGGCTTCAGATATCGCTCGGCATTGACGGCGAGCTTGCGCCCGGCCCGTTCGATGGTGGTTTTCTCGCGAATGCAGGTGAGCACGTCGGCAAGCGGCCGCCGGTCGGGATGATGATAGAGCACATCGTTGGCGGCGATCAGCGGCACTTGCGCATCGCGCGCGATGGTTTTTGTACGCGCCAGCCTGGCGCGGTCGTGCCCGCGATAGAGCATGGAAGCAGCGAGGCGGACCCGATGCGGTGCAGCCTCGCGCAGGCGCGCCAGGAACCGTGCGTGACCACCCATGGCGATCAATTCGAGCCCGAAGGCATGCGAGAGCAGATCGTCGAGATGCAGAGTGCATTTGCCTTTTTCGGCGCGAAGATTTCCGAGCGTCAGCAGGCGGGTCAGCCTTCCCCAGCCGGCGCGATTACGCGGATACACCAGAATGTCGGGCGTATTGTCGGCAAACACGAGCCGCGCGCCCGGATGATAACGCAGCGTCAAGTTCTGCTCGCGTTTGGCCAGATGCGCGCGCACCACCCCGGCGACCGAGTTGCGGTCGCACAAGCCAAGCCCGGCAAGGCCGATACTAGCGGTCTGCACCATCAATTCTTCCGGATGCGAAGCTCCGCGCAGGAAGGAGAAGTTCGAAGCGGCGGCAAATTCGAGATAACGCATTACGCTTCAGCCTCAGGCAAACGTCCCGTGCAGGAACCACGCCGGCGCACCGGCGCCATGCGCGAGGTCGCGGTAGAGTCCGGCGCGGAACAGCCAGAATCGAAGTCCGCTTTTGTCCTCGACGCGGAAGTAATCGCGCGCAGGCCCGCCGTGCTCGCTCCACCAGACGCCTTCGATGCGTTCCGGCCCTTCGGCGGCAACCACCTCGTGCAGCGCACGCCGCCACCGGAAGCGCAACGGCGGGCCATCCGGCACTTCCGCCACCGCTTCGATCGGCTCCGGCCGTGCCAGCAGCCGCAGCGGGCGCGGCGGCAGATCAACCTCGTTGCGATAACGGCGGAACGTGCTCCAGCCGGTGTCGCCATTGACGGCCTGCGCCGGCATAGCGGTTTCGGCCAGCTCCGGAATATGGCTGTCCTGCGCAACCAGGCGGCGTATACGGCGCGGGCCCAGCCGTGCGCTCAGCCGGTCGATCAACCGGCAGAGTTCGGCCGTATCTTCCCCGCCGGCGATACCGATCTGTTCGGGCGGGCAGGGCTCGGCGACGAGCACCGACAGGCGCGCCATATCGAAGCCGAAACCGGGATCGAGCGCGTCGGCGAGTGCGGCGAGCCGCTCGACGAACAGTGCCCGGATTTCCTCCGGATTGCGCAACGGCCGCGAAGTGCCGGCGGCGATGCGGCGTACCACGCCATCGGTGCGGAACAGGCTCAATTCGATGCGGCGTACACCATCGCCGCCATGCTCCAGTGCGGATTGCAGCCGGCGCGCCAGCCGCACAGTGATCGCAAGCACGTCCTCCTCACGGCCAATCGGTTCGGGAAAACGCTGCTCGGCGACATAGGGTGCGACCGGCAAGCGCGGCGTCAGCGGTTCATGGTCGTGGCCAAGGGCACGATCGAGCTGCCGCAGCACGTCAGGTCCGAAGCGCGCGGTCAGCGGTGCGCGGGGCAGATCAATGATACCGCCGATGCGCTTCAGACCGACGCGGGCGAGACTCGCGACTGTCGCCGGCGGAAGCCGCAGCGCGGAGAGCGGCAATGGCGCGAGAACGCTGCTTTCCTCGCCGCAGGCATAGCTTGCCGGTTCGCCATAATGTGCGGCAGCCCAGGCAGCGCCGATGGTGCCGGCAATGGCAAGCGAATAGGCGAAGCCGGATTTTTCCAGGCGGCCGCCGAGATCGGCGATCAGTTCGCGCTCGCCGCCATAAAGATGGGCGCAACCGCTGATGTCGAGCAACAGGCCATCGGGCCTATCGCAGGCAACCAGCGGCGTGTAGCGCAAGCACCAGTCGGCAATGGAATCGAGCAGGGCCGCATCGGCTTCGACGTCTTCAGCGACGACGTCAATGCCGGGATGCATGGCGCGCGCCTGCGCCAAAGCGAGACCGGACGTGAGGCCGAGCTGTCTTGCCGCGTCATCCGCGGCCGTAACAACTTCGACATTGCCGCGTTTGCCGGTGACGACCAGCGGCACGGATGTTTCATGCTTACGCAACCTGACGATGCGGTCGGTCGAGAGCCGGCGCAGCCAAAGGCTGAGCATGCGTTGCGAGGATGAATTGTCCATCGCTGTCACTCCATTCGAGAATCCACGTTCCGGTCGGGCCGCGGCGGTTGCGGACAAGCTGCGCCGCAACGCGCGGTGTGCCGGGAACGATCGAAGATGCTGCACCGACGACCCAGCGTGTGGCTGCGGTCGAGGCGTCGCCTGGAGGTTCTGTCCGCAGCAGCAAAGCCAGCGTGCCGCTTCCCGCCGCCGCGAGTGAGAGCCGCCGTATCGCAACGCCGTCGATTGCGCCGGCGCGCATTTCGCCGATCACCGCGGTGGTCGCGCCGCAGCGCAACGCTTCTTCCATGGCCCACAGCAGGTCGCGGCGATGCGTGGTGGACACCACCACCAGCTGCTCCGGAGCGAGGCCAAAGGCATCGAGGCCGGCGCCGTGCGGCACGCCGCTTTCGGCGAACGCCATATCCTCCGAGACCCAGAACAAACGAGGCGATGGAGCGGTACGCTTCGCCACTGCCAGAGCAAACCCGGCCGCTGCGGCAAGATGCGCCTCGCCAGTTGCCGCGATTTCATGGAGCGTGCCCCGGGCGAGGCCTCCGCTGAGCATCGTATCGATGGCGGGAATGCCGAAGGGCAGGGCGCCGGGGCGGCCTTCGATCCCCGGCGCCTTTTGCAAGGCCTGCAGGCGTTGGCGGAGTTGGTCGATCATCCATAAGCCTTTGAAGACGCAGATACATTCGGACCAGTGCGTTGGCCCGTCCGGCTTTAATGTTCTTGGTTTGTTCTAGTGTCCTCCAACGATCCGAGGAGGTCAAGGCGCAAGGGAGAGGGTGCCGCGGAGGTCAACAAACCCCACGCCTAGAGGCCGTTCAACTGCCGCCCAGTTGTCTGCGTCCGCGCGCGGTCAGCACGATCCGCGATTCCTTCATGCTGCTGCCGTTCTCGAACTGCACCAGTCCGTCGGAGATGGCGTCTTCCCAGATCGAGAGATGCGGGCAACTCCGGCGCCAGGCATCGGCTTCGGCATAACTGCGCGGCGCCTCCGCCACCCAGGCAAGAAACTGCTGCGTCAATGCGTGCGCGGCATCCGACATGAACGGGAAAATATATCCTCGCCGGATCGGATGAAAGAGCAGGGCGAAACAGATTTTCGACGACCCGCGCAACTTTATTCCGTATCCGCAATATGCCTCCGCCTCACACGACGCACGACCCACCAGATAACAAGAACGGCGGCTGGCACGAACAGCGCAGTGGCGAGTGAGACGTCGACCGGCAGGCCCTCATCGTGGGCTCCCTTGACGAGATATACGAACAGCCCGACCACGTAATAACTGATCGCCGCGACAGAGAGGCCCTCGACTGTTGCCTGCAGCCGTAACTGCAGTCGCGTGCGTTCGTTCATGGAGCGCAACAGGTCGCGGTTCTGACGCTCCAGTTCCACATCGACTCGGGTGCGCAGCAGATTGGCGGCGCGTGCCAATTTTTCGGATAAATTCGTTTGACGTTCCTCGGTGGTGATGCAGGTGCGCATAGCCGGCGCCATGCGCCGGGCCAGGAACGAAGACCAGGTTGGCAGGCCTTCGACCTTGCGCTCGCCGATGGTCTGCAAGCGCAGCTGGACAATCTCGTTATAGGCGCGGCTGGCGCCGAAGCGGAACAGACTGGCAGCCGCACCGGCCTCGAGTTCGGAGGCCAACGCCGTCAATTCGTCGAGCAGGCGGTTGTTATCGATGAGCTTGTCAGTGCCGCGCATTTCCTCGGTCACTTCACCGAGCCGCTTTTCGATCCGGTTGATTGAAGGCAGCAACCGCTGCGCTTCCGGTAGACCGAGCAGCGCCAACGTCCTGTATGTCTCCAGCTCGATGATGCGCTGGACAACGGCCCCGGCGCGTTCGCTTCCCAAGCCGCGGTCGAGCACGAGGATGCGCACAAATCCTGCCGCATCGGCCTGGAAGTCGGTGGCGAACAAGGCAAGGCCATCGGAATTTTCAGCAACAGCCAGGCTGGCGCGATCGAACAGCTTTGTGATCGGCAGCTTTTTCTTTTTCTCCGCCAAAAGGTGCAAATCCAGCGCCACCAGCACCGGTCCCGGTTGTGGCAAGGTGGCCATGGGCGCCGCCAGCGACGCTGCGCCAGGTTGGAACGGGGTCGTGTCCGGCGACGGCAGCTCCCAGGTATAAGTGGTGAATTCCGAATGCTGCTCCCAGCGCAGCAAGACGCCGCCAACAACCACGCGATGCTGCTTGGCTGAAGGCTTCAGCTGCTCGAGCTCGCGGCGGGCGCAGAAATCGGCAAGGGCAGCACGGTCTCGTTTAGCGGCATTGCCGGTGGTTTCGAAGGCAAAATGCAGGACACGTCGGGGCGTGTCGATCGGCGTGAAGGGGCGCGCGTGAACCTCTCCGAGAATGGCCGCGCGTAGTGGGTGTGGCTGTAGGCGCGTTCCGTTCTCTTTCCCAACAAATACCTCAGCCGTCATCATCTTCACCCTACGCGCTGCACCGTTGGCGAGCATGCCGAACTTTAGGGCGGCTGCTCAAGTTTCGGGCAGTCGGCGCGCCTTCGAATCGCGCTTCGGCCCGGAATCGGGGCCATTTTGACGTGCAAAATGCCGCACAAATCAGCATTTGCTCTGGCACGTGGCTTGCAGATCAGGCGGCAAATCGCCGGACCAAACCGGTGAAGCAGGGGGTGTGCCATGTCTACATTCGATAACCCTTTTGATCCGTCGCGTTTTTTGAACAGCAGCGGGTGCTCGTGCGGCCGTCATATCAGCCAGGCCGAACATGAACAGCACACCGCGCAACTGCGATGTCTCCCGGTCGAAAGCGACGACAAACGCTACGAGACTGTGGTCGCTTCGGCGGTGCTGCGCGCGCTTTTCCCAAAGGACATCGGACGCCGGGCCTTTCTGCAGTCACTTGGCGCTTCCACGGCGCTCGCCGCATTGTCGCAATTCTTCCCGCTGAAGACCGCGACGGAAGTCTTTGCCAGCGGCGGCGCCATCGAAAAGAAGGACCTGAAGGTTGGCTTCATCCCCATCACCTGCGGCACGCCGATCATCATGGCGCAACCGATGGGCTTCTACGCCAAGCACGGCCTCAACGTTGAGGTGATCAAGACTGCGGGTTGGGCCGTCATTCGCGACAAGACGCTCAACAAGGAATACGACGCCGCACACATGCTCTCGCCGATGCCGCTTGCAATTACGCTCGGCGCCGGCTCGCAGCCGATTGCCTACACCGCGCCGGCAATCGAAAACATCAACGGCCAGGCCATCACACTCGCGATCAAGCACAAGGACAGGCGCGATCCGAAGTCGTGGAAGGGCTTCAAGTTCGCGGTACCCTTCGACTATTCGATGCACAACTACCTGCTGCGCTATTATCTCGCGGAGCACGGGATCGATCCCGATCAGGATGTTCAGATCCGCGCGGTGCCGCCGGCTGAAATGGTCGCCAACCTGCGTGCCGAAAATCTCGACGGTTATCTCGGCCCCGATCCGATGAACCAGCGTGCGGTGTATGACGGCGTCGGCTTTATTCACGTATTGTCGAAACAAATCTGGGAAGGGCATCCTTGTTGCGTGTTTTCAGCATCCAAGGAGTTCGTGACCGGATCGCCCAACACATACGCGGCGCTGCTCAAGGCAATCATCGACGCCACCGCCTTTGCCACCAAGCCGGAGAACCGCAAGCAGATCGCCGAAGCGATCGCGCCGGCCAACTACCTCAACCAGCCCGTCACCGTGATCGAACAGGTGCTCACCGGCACGTTCGCCGACGGTCTCGGCACGGTGCAGCGCGTGCCCAATCGGGTCGACTTTGATCCATTCCCCTGGCAATCCTTTGCGGTCTGGATCATGACGCAGATGAAGCGCTGGGGTCAGATCAAGGGCGAGGTCGACTATGCCAAAGTGGCGCAGGAGGTATACCTCGCCACTGACACCGCCAAACTGATGAAAGAGGTCGGGCTCACCCCGCCAGCGGCGACCTCGAAGACCTTCGTCGTCATGGGCAAGACCTTCGATCCCGGCAAGCCCGAGGAATACATCAAGAGCTTCAAGATCAAGAAGGCGGCCTGAATGAAGACGGCGTCGCTGACCGGGCGCGCGGCCGTCGTTTCTCTCGCGCTGTTATTTAGTTTCCTTGTCGCGTGGCACCTCGCCACGCGAGGCTCCGATGTCGCGCAACGCATGGATCCGGAATACGCCAAGCTCATGGGCGCAACTGCGACGCAGGGAAAGTCGGCAATGCCCGGCCCGGCCGATGTCGGGGTGAAACTGTGGGAGCACCTGCGCCGGCCGTTTTACGACAATGGCCCAAACGACAAGGGTGTCGGTATCCAGCTCGCCTTTTCGATCGCTCGCGTGTTTGCCGGCTATTTGCTGGCGATTGCGGTTGCGGTGCCGGCCGGGTTTCTGATCGGCATGTCGCCTTTGATGAGCAAGGCACTTGATCCGTTCATCCAAGTGCTCAAACCGATTTCGCCGCTCGCCTGGATGCCACTCGCGCTCTACACGATCAAGGATTCGAGCCTTTCGTCGATTTTCGTGATCTTCATCTGCTCGCTGTGGCCGACCTTGATCAACACGGCGTTCGGCGTTGCCTCGGTCAGGCAGGAGTGGCTCAATGTCGCAAAGACGCTGGAAGTCGGCACCTTCCGCCGGGCATTCACCATCATCCTGCCCGCTGCAGCCCCGACGATCCTCACCGGAATGCGCATCTCCATCGGCATCGCCTGGCTGGTGATCGTTGCCGCCGAGATGCTCGTCGGCGGCACCGGCATCGGCTATTTCGTCTGGAACGAGTGGAATAACTTGTCGATCACGAATGTCATCACCGCGATCCTGGTTATCGGCTTCGTCGGCATGCTGCTTGATCTTATTCTTGCGCGCCTCACCCGGTTGGTCACGTTTCCGGAGTGAGCATGTCCGATCACTTCATTTCAATCGAAGGTATCGCGCGGCGCTTTCCGGCGTCTGGCGGTAGCGCGACCACGGTTTTCGAGAATGTTTGGCTGGCGATGAGTCGTGGCGAATTTGCCTGCATCATCGGGCATTCGGGGTGCGGAAAAACGACGGTACTCAATATTCTGGCGGGACTCGATGCGCCCTCAAGCGGTGCAGTCATCGTCGACGGTCAGGCGATTGAAGGCCCGAGTCTTGATCGCGCGGTCATCTTCCAGAGCCACGCGCTGCTGCCCTGGCGGACCGTGCTGGGCAATGTGACCTATGCTGTATCGTCGAAATGGCGTGACTGGGACAAAGCAAAAGTCGCCGCGCACGCGCAAAAATTCATCGACCTGGTCGGGCTCACGGGCGCCGAGCACAAGCGTCCTTCGGAGTTGTCGGGAGGAATGAAGCAACGCGTCGGCATCGCCCGCGCACTGTCGATCGAGCCAAAAATCATGTTGATGGACGAGCCGTTTTCCGCACTCGACGCGCTTACCCGCGGCACCCTGCAGGATGAGGTCCGTCGTATCTGTCAGGAAACCGGACAAACCGTGTTCATGATCACTCACGATGTGGACGAGGCAATTTACCTCGCCGACAAGGTTGTGTTGATGACAAACGGTCCCGGGGCGGTACTGGCAGAGATCGTGGAGAATCCCCTTCCGCGCGAGCGCGCGCGAAATGATTTTCACAAACATCCGCTCTACTACGCCACGCGTAATCACATCATCGATTTCCTGGTGAGTCGAAGCCGGACCTTCATCAAGGACATAGGCGACGATTACGATCCTCGCCATGTGCCGATAGTGCGGCCGGGCCTTCCGGAGCCGAGTATTGCTGCTGCGCAGAAATCAACAACTAGGCCACGTGATCACGCGGCCGCGAGCTAGACCCTTGTAAGGAGGAAAAATCATGAACCGCGCCGATCTCACTGAAAAGCTTCTCGACATCAAGCGCGAGAAAGGTTGGACGTGGAAATACGTCTGTGAACAGATCGGAGGCATGTCTCCGGTCATGATTACAGGCGGCGTGCTTGGTCAGCAAAAGATGACCAAGCCGATGGCTGCCGCCGCGGCCAAGTTGTTTGGCCTCACGAAAAATGAGCAGGCGTTGCTCAACGAGGTTCCAATGCGTGGCACGGCTACGCCGATGCCGCCAACCGATCCTCTGATCTACCGCTTCTACGAACTGGTGATGGTCAACGGGCCGGCGTGGAAAGCGTTGATCGAGGAGGAATTCGGTGATGGCATCATGTCGGCTATCGACTTCGACATGACGATCGACCGCCAGCCGGATCCGAAGGGCGATCGAGTCAAAATCGGTATGACCGGCAAGTTCCTGCCGTTCAAATATTACGGCGCCACCGGCAACGCGTTGGCTTACGGATTGAAGGAAGATTGAGTCAGGATTTGCGGGCGCGTGCGGGTTTCTTTCGTCCTTCGCCGCCGACAAGCACCTGCGGTCCGATGTCGCTGACCCGTGTTGTGCCGGTCAGCGCCATGGCGACGCTGAGCTCCTTCTTCAGGATGTCGATCGCCTTGGCGACCCCCGTCTTGCCGCCGGCCCCGAGACCGTAAATATAGGCACGACCGATCAGGCAGGCGCGCGCCCCGAGCGCCAGAGCGCGCAGCATGTCGGACCCGGTGCGGATGCCGCCGTCGAACAGCACTTCGGTGTCCGATCCGACCGCTTGCGCAATCGCCGGCAGCGCCGAGATCGACGACGGTGCGCCGTCGAGCTGCCGGCCGCCATGGTTGGAGACGACGATCGCATCGGCGCCGAGCTTCACTGCGGTCTTGGCGTCCTCGACATCAAGAATGCCTTTGATGATGAGCTTCCCTGGCCAAATCTTCTTGATCCAGTCGACGTCCTTCCAGTTGAGCGCGGGATCGAACTGACTGTTGGTCCACTGCGCGAGCGACGTGACGTCATCCATGCCTTTCACATGGCCGGCGAGATTGCCGAACGTCTTGCTCTTGCCTTTGAGGATGCTGAACACCCACTCCGGCTTGGTCGCCATGTCGATGATGTTCTTGAGCCGGATTTGCGGCGGCACGGTCATGCCGTTGCGGATGTCACGATGGCGTTGGCCAAGAACCTGCAGGTCCACGGTAAGCACCAAGGCGCTGCACCCGGCCTTGGCCGCGCGCGATAAAATGTCCTTGGAAAAACCGCGATCGCGAATGACGTAGAGCTGAAACCAGAATGGCTTCGTCGTCGCTTCGGCCACCTGTTCGATCGAATTGATCGACATCGTGGACAGGATGAAAGGAAGCCCCGCCTCTTCTGCTGCCTGCGCAGACAGGATCTCGCCGTCGCCATACTGCATGCCGCACAGGCCGATCGGCGCGAGCGCGAATGGTGCGCTGACTTTATGGCCGATGATGCTGGTGGCAAGGCTGCGCTCCGAGACATCGACCATCACGCGCTGGCGTAGTTTGATGGGTTCAAGCTCGGCCCGGTTCGCCCGCAGCGTTTCCTCATTGTAGGAGCCGCCATCGACATATTCGAAAAAAGCTCTTGGAACCTTACGCCGTGCAAGCGCACGGAGATCCTCAATGCAGGCGATATTCTTCATGCGAGTGGTTCTTTGGGGGTTTGCCAGCGGTAATAATGAGGTAGCACAGCGGCGCCCCGGCGCGAAATAGCCGGTTTTCAAGGGTCGGCGCGGCAAAAACGGTTAACGCGCGCGGTAATGATCTCTCACAATTTTTGAAGCAAATTCACAGCGTTGACATTAATATGCGGTGGCTGGAGAAATTTGGCCGCGCGTCGATCCGGCGCATCAGGGGCAATCAAACCAAAGCTTGGGCGTCTGGGGTAAGTTGCATGAGTCGCCGCTATTTTGGCACCGACGGAATTCGCGGACGGGCCAATCGCGTGATTACGCCTGAACTCGCGCTGAAGGTCGGACAGGCCGCCGGTCTTATTTTCAAGAACGGCGATCACCGGCACCGCGTTTTGATCGGCAAGGATACCCGACTCTCCGGCTACATGATCGAGACCGCACTGGTGGCCGGGTTCACCTCGGTTGGCATGGACGTGCTGCTGACCGGTCCAATCCCGACACCGGCGGTCGGCATGCTGACGCGCTCGATGCGGGCCGATCTCGGCGTCATGATTTCAGCCTCGCACAACCCCTATGACGACAACGGGATCAAGCTGTTCGGGCCGGACGGCTACAAGCTGAGCGATGAGACAGAAGAGAAGATCGAGCACCTGATTGAGTCCGACCTCGGCAAGCAGCTCGCCAAGAGCGCTGACCTCGGCCGTGCCCGTCGCATCGACGGCGTGCAGGATCGCTACATCGAGTTCGCCAAGCTGACCTTGCCCAAGGCCGTGTCGTTCGAAGGCCTGCGTGTGGTCATCGACTGTGCCAACGGCGCCGCCTATCGCGTTGCCCCTGGGGCACTGTGGGAAATGGGTGCGGACGTCATTCCGATCGGCGTCGATCCGGACGGCTTCAACATCAACAAAGATTGCGGGTCGACCGACCTGCGCGCGCTTTGCGCAAAGGTCCGCGAGATGCGCGCCGATATCGGCATTGCGCTCGATGGTGACGCGGATCGTGTCTTGATCGTCGACGAGCGCGGACACGTGGTTGACGGCGACCAGCTGCTCGCGGTCATCGCGGAAAGCTGGAAGCAAGACAACCGGCTGCAGCGTCCGGGCGTCGTCGCGACCGTGATGTCCAATCTCGGCCTGGAGCGGTATCTCGGCGGTCTTGGTATCGAGCTCGTACGCACGCCGGTCGGCGACCGATACGTGCTCGAACACATGCGGGCGAACGGCTTCAACATTGGTGGCGAGCCATCCGGACACATTATTCTCTCCGACTACACGACGACGGGTGATGGATTCATCGCCGCCCTGCAGGTGCTCTCCGTGATCAAGCGGGGCGACAAGCCGGTGTCGGAGGTGTGCCACCGCTTCGAGCCATTGCCGCAGGTGCTGAAGAATGTGCGGTACCAGACCGGCAAGCCACTCGAAAATGCGAAGGTGCGTTCGGCGATCGCGAGCGCGGAACGCAAGCTGGGTGGCGGCGGCCGACTGATCGTGCGGCCATCAGGCACCGAACCTGTCATCCGCGTCATGGGCGAGGGTGACGACAGGACGTTGGTCGAATCAGTGGTTGACGATGTCGTCGAAGCGCTGAGTCAGGCCGCGGCCTGATCGCCACAATCGTTGACGAACGTCCGACGTAAACAATTTCCTAACAGCGAATTTCACCTGTTTGCAGCATTCGGCTCAGGGAGCGAAGCCATGTGTGAACGATCGTGGTTAAGAATTAAGGTTAAGCGGCAATTAACGATTTGGTGCCATCGTACTTTTCAACGGTAGCCGGGGCGGCTGCGTCAGTTGTGAGGGACGATGATGATTGTCGCGCGTATTCGAGTTTGTGCCCTGTGCGCAGTACTCGCGATATTGCTGACCGAGCGTGCGGGAGCAGCGGATTGGCCGTTGCGCGGCTCGCTGGCGCCTCCGACATATGCCCGCTGGGACGGATGGCAATTCGGCGTCGAAGCCGGTTGGTCAACTATGAGAAATGATTTTAGCAACAGCACCAGCCCGCTCGTCGCCTTTATCCTGCGCAACACGATACAGGAAGCCGAATTCTCGCCGTCGACGTGGGCAACTCTGCCGGCGAATACGACGAACGGTCCGGTATTCGGTGGCTATATTGGTTATAACATGCAATGGGATCAGCTCGTGGTCGGAGTCGATCTCGGTTACAAATACGCAAACCGTGCGACCGAAGCCTCCGATTCAATCTCACGGCAGTTCGTGACGTCGGACAATTTCCTCAACGCCGTCACCATCGATGCCCGGTCAACATTTAAGCTGGTTGACTACGCAACGTTTCGCGCGCGCGCCGGCTATGCCTGGGGTAATTTCCTGCCGTATGCGGTCGTCGGAATCGCGGCCGGCCGCTTCAGATACGGAACGACCGTCACAGTGCACGCGGAGGGCGCGCCGATTCCACCTGCACCAGGCGCACCGTACGTTCTCGACCAATCGGCCAGCAGCGGCAAAGACAACGCTATTGTCGGCGGCGTAGCGGCCGGCCTTGGCATAGACTGGGCTGTCACGCCCGGGATGTTTTTGCGCGCCGAATGGGAATACGTTGCGTTCGCACCGGTGAACGGAAGCCGTTCCAACATCAATACCGGAAAAATCGGCGCCGGCGCGCGCTTCTAGGGGCCAAACCCCGCAGGTTCGGGCTCGAACTCGGCCAAAAACGACGTGAGTTGACCGCGGCGGGCAAGTCGCCTATCTCCGCCAGTGGGACACCCCTCCCCACCGAGGGGCGCCTATCTGGAAGGATAGATAAATGACGGCGACCAAGCCCGGCGTGCGGCCGACAATCCCGCACTTCTCGTCCGGCCCATGCGCCAAGCGCCCAGGCTGGAGCCTCCAAAATCTCACCGACGCGGTTCTAGGGCGCTCGCACCGGTCCAAGATCGGTAAGGCAAAGCTCAAACGCGCCATCGATCTCACGCGCGAATTGCTCGAAGTGCCGGCCGACTACCGGATTGGCATCGTGCCCGCGTCCGACACCGGCGCCGTTGAGTTAGCGTTGTGGTCGCTCTTGGGCGCGCGGCCGGTGACGATGCTTGCCTGGGAATCGTTCGGCGAAGGCTGGATCACCGACGTCGAGAAGCAGCTCAAGCTAAAGGACGTCACTGTCGTCAGGGCGCCTTACGGCGAACTGCCCGATCTTGGCAAAATCGATTTCGCAACCGACGTCGTCTTCACCTGGAACGGCACGACCTCCGGCGTGCGCGTGCCGAACGGTGACTGGATTGCCGGTAACCGCAAAGGCCTCACGATTTGTGACGCGACGTCTGCTGCATTCGCGCAGCGTCTCGATTGGCCGAAACTCGATGTCGCAACGTTCTCCTGGCAAAAGGCGCTCGGCGGAGAGGGCGCGCACGGCATGCTCATCTTGTCGCCGCGCGCGGTCGAGCGACTCGAGACGTACAAACCGGCTTGGCCCTTGCCGAAAATCTTCCGCCTCGCCAAAAGCGGCAAGCTGAACGAGGGGGTCTTCGCCGGCGAGACCATCAACACGCCCTCGATGCTGTGCGTCGAGGACTACCTGGACACCCTGCAGTGGGCGAAATCGGTCGGAGGCCTGTCCGCGACCATCGCTCGATCCGACGCCAACGCAAAAGTCCTGGCCGATTGGGTCGCGACGACGCCCTGGATCGAGCATCTTGCAAAAGATGCAGCCTTCCGCTCGAACACGTCGGTTTGCCTTAAAGTCGTTGATGCGGCGGTCACGCGCCTGTCGGCCGATGATCAGGCCGCCTTTGCAAAGACGCTGGCCGGCCTCGTCGAAAAAGAAGGCGTCGCCTACGACATCGCCTACTACCGGGACGCCCCGCCGGGATTGCGCATCTGGTGTGGGGCGACCGTCGAACGCCGCGACCTCGAGGCGCTCACGCCGTGGCTCGAGTGGGCCTTTGCCGAGGCCAAATCCGCGCTGCCTAAAGCCGCGTGAGGCCGGTCATGCCAAAGGTTCTCATTTCGGACGCACTGTCGCCCGCAGCCGTGCAGATTTTCAGGGATCGCGGCATCGAGGTGGATTTTCAGCCGGCGCTCGGCAAGGACAAGGAAAAGCTCGCCGCCGTGGTCGGCAACTTTGACGGGCTCGCCGTCCGCTCCGCGACCAAGGTGACGTCGAAGGTCCTCGAGCAGGCCAGGAATCTCAAGGTGATCGGCCGCGCCGGCATTGGCGTCGACAATGTCGATATTCCGGCGGCAACCGCGCGCGGCATCATCGTCATGAACACCCCGTTCGGCAATTCAATCACCACCGCCGAACATGCCATATCGCTCATGCTGGCGCTGGCGCGGCAGATCCCGGAGGCGGATGCATCCACACGTGCCGGAAAATGGGAAAAGAACAAATTCATGGGCGTCGAGATTTTCGGCAAGACGCTGGGCGTGATCGGCTGCGGCAATATCGGCTCGATTGTCGCTGACCGCGCGACCGGCCTGCGGATGAAGGTTGTTGCTTTTGATCCATTCCTGTCTCAGGAGCGCGCCGATGATTTAGGCGTCGAGAAGGTCGAGATCGATCAGCTGTTCAGGCGCGCGGACTTCATCACGCTGCACACGCCGCTGACCGACAAGACGCGCAACATCATCAGTGCCGGCGCGATCAAAAATATGAAGAAAGGCGTGCGTATCATCAATTGCGCGCGGGGCGGGCTGGTAGATGAGGCCGCGCTTTATGAGGCGCTCAAGAGCGGGCAGGTGGCCGGCGCGGCGTTCGACGTTTTTGTCACCGAGCCCGCGACCGAAAACCCGCTTTTCCACCTGCCTAACGTCGTATGCACGCCGCATCTTGGCGCCGCGACGAGCGAAGCGCAGGAGAATGTCGCACTGCAGATCGCCGAGCAGATGTCCGACTACCTGCTGCGTGGTGCCATCACCAACGCCATTAACTTCCCGTCGATCAGTGCCGAAGAGGCACCCAAGCTCAAGCCGTTCATTGCGTTGGCCGAGAAACTCGGCTCCTTCGCCGGACAGCTCACCGAAACCGGCATCAGCAAGGTGCAACTCGCTTATGAAGGGGCGGTCGCGCAGATGAACACCAAGGCGCTCACGTCAGCCGCGCTTGCCGGCCTGCTGCGGCCGATGCTCGGCGACGTCAATGTTGTGTCTGCGCCGGTGGTGGCCAAGGAACGCGGCATCGTGATCGAAGAAGTGACGCGCGAAATGCCGGAGGACTATGAGAGTCTTATCACCGTTACTGTGACAACCGAGCGGCAGACGCGGCACGTCTCGGGCACCGTCTTTGCCGACGGGCGCCCGCGCATCGTCAACATCAAGGGAATCCGGATGGATGCCGAATTCGGGCCTTCGATGATCTACATCACCAATCTCGACAAACCTGGGTTCATCGGAAAGTTTTCCTCGACCCTCGGCGAGGCCGGCATCAACATCGCCACGTTCCATGTCGGGCGCGACGCGCCGGGCGGCAACGCGGTGGCGTTGATTGAGATTGACGGCGACCTTCCGGAGGCAGTGCTTGCCAAGGTGCGCGCACTGCCGCAGGTACAGCAGGCCAAGCTGCTGCATTTCTGAAAATCGGGCGTAAGATCAAGCCGTTGTTGCGTCCGGCGGGTGCTGTGCGAGCCGCGGACTTTGGCTTGCCTCCCACAGAGGCTTCCTTTATCCGAAGGTGGACCTGGCCGGTGGCACCCGGCTTCAAGTGTCCGGGCGCTGACGCAGGGAAGGGTCCTGATGGCGAATGTCGTGGTTGTCGGATCCCAGTGGGGCGACGAAGGCAAAGGCAAGATCGTCGACTGGCTGTCGGAACAGGCCGACATCGTTGTCCGTTTCCAGGGTGGCCATAATGCCGGCCACACTTTGGTCATCGACGGTTCGACCTACAAACTTTCCTTGCTGCCGTCCGGGGTCGTTCGAGAGGGCAAGCTTTCGGTCATCGGCAACGGCGTGGTGATCGATCCTCAGGCCCTGATCGACGAGATTGCCCAACTCAAGAAGCAAGGCATCGTGGTGACGCCCGAAAGTTTGCGCATTGCCGAAAACGCGATCCTGATCCTGCCGCTGCATCGGGAGCTTGAGGCCCTGCGCGAGGCGGACGATGCGGCGACCCGCATCGGCACCACGAAACGGGGTATTGGGCCCGCCTACGAAGATAAAGTGGGCCGCCGTGCAATCCGCTTCATGGATCTCGCCGATCTTCCGGCGTTGCGCGGCAAGATCGATCGGCTGCTCGCCCACCACAATGCGCTGCGACGCGGACATGACCTCCCGGAGATTGCGACGGAAACGGTGTATGGCCATCTCGCCGGAGTGGCGCCGAAGGTTTTGCCGTTTATGGATTCGGTCTGGTCGCTGCTCGATGGCAAGCGGCGCGAAGGCAAGCGCATCCTGTTCGAGGGTGCGCAGGGCGCCCTGCTCGATATCGATCACGGCACATATCCCTATGTGACATCCTCGAACACGGTCGCGGCACAGGCGGCGACCGGCTCTGGACTTGGGCCGAATGCGATCGACTATGTGCTTGGCATATGCAAGGCCTATACAACGCGCGTCGGCCTCGGTCCGTTTCCCACCGACCAAATGGACAACACCGTCGGCAAAACGCTCGGTGAGCGGGGCCGCGAGTTCGGTACCGTGACCGGGCGCGCCCGCCGCTGTGGCTGGTTCGATGCCGTACTCGTGCGGCAGGCTGTATTGACCTGCGGAATTGACGGCCTCGCGCTCACCAAGCTCGACATCCTCGACGGGTTCGACGAAATCAAGGTTTGCGTGCGCTACCGTTTGGATGGCCGCGAGATCGATTATCTTCCGGCGGGGGAGCAGGCTCAGGCGCGGGCCGAGCCGGTGTATGAAACGATCGGTGGCTGGAAGGAACCGACGGCCCGGGCGCGTTCCTGGGCGCAGCTGCCGGCGCAGGCCATCAAATATGTGCGGCGCATCGAGGAACTGGTCGGTTGCCCGGTCGCGCTGCTATCGACGAGCCCTGAGCGTGAGGACACTATCCTGATGAAGAATCCGTTTGAGCTATGATTGCCGAAAAAAGACACGAACCGGGGCCAAGCATGATCGTCCTAGGGAGAGATCGCGATTCGGATGCCATCATGCACCGGCGAATAAGGCGCAATGGCTGACTATTATCCTCTAATCGCCCGGGCCGTCAGCGGCCTGGACAAAAATACAGGCGAGAATAGGCGCGCCCTGTATGACCGCGCGCGCGTGGCACTCGTCGCTCAGCTGCGCGGTGTCCAGCCTGCACTTGAGGAATCCGACATCACCCGCGAGCGGCTGGCGCTTGAAGAAGCGATCCGCAAGGTTGAAGCCGAAACGGCGAAGCGCGTGCGCGCAGACACCCCGGAGCCTGAAGAGCCTTCGCTGCGCGATCGTGGCTTGCGTGATTTCCGCGAGACCGTCGCCGAGGCCGAGGGCCTCGGCAGTGCGTCAGCGGAGGCCAAACGTGCCGCCCACGCAACATATGAGGCGATGCCCGTTGAAGCGCCGCGCATCGAGCCGCACATTTCGACCGAGCCGGCGCCTGTTACCGAGCCGACCCTTACCGATGAGGCGCCGCCGGCCACGTCTCGCGCAGCGCCGCCATCGCGTCCCGCGTACGATGATGACGATATCCACACGCGTCCCGCCCGGTCTTATGTCGGGTTAATCAAGGTCGCGGTGATTTTGCTGGTGGTGGCGGGCATTGCCGGCGGCGTCTACTGGCAGCGCCACACAATCGGGACGATGGTGGCGCAATTCCGTTCACAGCCTGCGCAGAAACCGAAAGATGCGAGCCAGCCGGCGGTTCGCCCGAAAATTGCCGATCGTATCGGCCAGTCGGGCACGACGTCGCCCAGTACAGCGAACGCGCCCGCCGCTGCGGTGGCACAGAAAGTAGTGCTGTATGACGAGGATCCGAGCGATCCGCAAGGCAAGCGCTATGTCGGCTCGGCCCTTTGGCGCACCGAAACCATATCGCCGGGGCCGGGTCTTGCGCCGGAACTGGCTATCCGCGCCGACATCGAGATACCGGAACGCAAACTGCGCATGACGTGGTCGCTCCGGCGCAACACCGACAAGGCGCTGCCCGCGAGTCATACGATCGAGATCATGTTCACGCTGTCGGCTGATTTTCCGGAGGGCGGCATCAACAACGTCCCCGGCGTCCTGATGAAACAGAACGAACAGGCGCGCGGTGTCCCGCTCGCCGGTCTTGCGGTCAAAGTCACCAACGGATATTTCCTGATCGGTCTTTCGGCGGTCGATGTCGACGTGCAGCGCAATATACAACTGCTGAAGGAGCGGGACTGGTTCGACATTCCGCTCGTCTACACCAGCGGCAAGCGCGCGATCCTCGCCATGGAGAAGGGAACGCCGGGCACGCGCGCCTTCGAGGAAGCCTTCCGCGCGTGGGGGCAATAGATCGGTTGTCCAGGGCAGTTAAAACAGAATGGCCGGGCAGGGCCCGGCCATTTTTGCATTCGGTGAAGACCGCTTAGTGCGCCGCGACTGCCGGCGCTTCAGCCGGCTTCTCCATTGCGGCCATCCGGCTCTTCACCGCCTTCTGTACTTTCTCAAAAGCGCGGACCTCGATCTGGCGCACGCGTTCGCGCGAGACATTGAACTCGGCCGCGAGTTCCTCGAGCGTGATTGGATCGTCGGCAAGCCGCCGCGCCTCGAAAATGCGCCGCTCGCGCTCATTGAGCACATCGAGCGCTGACACAAGAGCCTTGTGGCGATTGTCGCTCTCCTCGCTTTCGGCAAGGGTGCGCTCCTGACTTGGCGCATCGTCGACCAGCCAGTCCTGCCATTCGCCGCTCTCGCCGTCGTCGCGGATCGGCGCATTGAGCGATGCATCACCGCCAAGGCGTCGGTTCATGTCGACGACGTCCTGCTCGGTGACCCCGAGCCGCTTTGCGATGAGCTGGACCTGGTCAGGCCGCATATCGCCTTCCTCGAGCGCCGAAATCTTGCTCTTTGCTTTGCGCAGGTTGAAGAAGAGCTTCTTCTGGTTTGCGGTCGTGCCCATTTTGACCAGCGACCACGAGCGCAGGATGTATTCCTGGATCGCCGCCTTGATCCACCACATCGCATAGGTGGCGAGGCGGAAGCCCTTCTCAGGCTCGAAGCGCTTGACCGCCTGCATCAGGCCGACATTGCCTTCCGAGATCACCTCGGAAATCGGCAGGCCATAGCCGCGATAGCCCATGGCGAGCTTGGCGACGAGGCGAAGATGGCTGGTGACGAGCTTGTGCGCGGCTTCGCGATCGCCGTGCTCACGCCAGCTGCGCGCCAGGATGTATTCTTCCTGCGGTTCCAGCATAGGGAACCGACGAATTTCATCGAGATAGTGTGAAAGGCCGGATTCGGCCTTGAGTGCCGGCAATGCGGCGGTGCGGGCCATGATAGCGCCCTCCTTACGAGCCCCCGTTTTATCGGCAGGCGGGTTGTCGCCGCCGCTCCCCGAGCCGACGGCGCACATTTGATGTTGCGACCGCGAAATCCCTCGATCGCAACTGCAGCATACCGGCTCGACCGGGCGAAAGATAGGCTTGCGCCGTCACGTCACCGTGACGCCAGACTGCGTCGCAATGAACTACCAAGCCTTTGATGCGGCTGGTCTAATTGCGCAGCTCGATGCCTTGCTTCACGGGTTTTCCGTGTGCAGGGCGTCTCGTAAACGACGCAAATCGCCCGGCAGTTCCGATTGGAACTCCAGGATTTTGCCGGTTTCGGGGTGTTCGATGGCCAGTAGATAGGCATGCAAAGCTTGTCTGCCAAGGGCTGCCAGGGCGTCGCGGGCCTGTGGGGCGAGCAGGCTCGCCTTGGTCCTGAATCCGGTGCCGTAGGTGGCGTCCCCCAGGATTGGATGCCCCAGATGCGCCAGATGCACGCGGATCTGATGGGTGCGTCCGGTCTCCAGGGTGCAGGCGAGCAGGCTGGCGACCGGGGTCCTGGCGCCGGGCGAGGTGAAACGTTCGAGCACTTGCCAATGGGTGATGGCCGCACGCCCGTTGCCGCGGACCGCCTGCTGGTCGCGCGATTGAGGGTGGCGGCCGAGTGGAGCGTCGATGGTGCCTTTCGGCTTTCCGGGTGCGCCCCAGACGATTGCGACATAGCCGCGCCGGAGCGGGCCTTCGCCTTTTTGGGCAAATTGCTCCGCCAGTGCGCGGTGCGCCTTGTCGGTCTTCGCTACAACCATGAGGCCGGTCGTGTCCTTGTCCAAGCGGTGAACAATTCCTGGCCGCTTGACCCCGCCAATGCCCGACAGGCTATCGCCGCAATGCGCAATCAACGCATTGACCAGCGTACCGCTCGCGTGGCCGGCGGCGGGGTGGACGACCAGATCTTTCGGTTTGTCGATCACGATGATCGCGTCGTCCTCGTAAACGATATTGAGGGGGATGTCTTCGCCCTGCGGCGCCGCGGGCTCCGGCGGCGGCAGCGTAACCTTCACCAAATCTCCCGATTTGACGGTGGCTGCCGGATCGCGGATCGTGCGTCCGGCGATCGTGACCTGTCCGGCGAGGATCAGCGCCTTCAGCCGCGAGCGCGACAGATGCGCAAGATGCGCGGCAAGCACGCGATCGACCCTCAAGCCCGCTTCGTCGGCGCTGATTGTGACAGTTTCGGAAGTATTATCTCTCATGGCTCAAGCAATGTCCGGCGAAACTGAAAAGCCTCTCGATCCGGAGGCTGCACGCGTTGTCGCCAAAGTGCGCCGGCTCATGATGATTGCAACCATGACCACCTTCATCGCCGTTGCCGCCGTCATCGCGGTCATCGGCTACCGTGTTTTCAAGGGCGAGGAAAGGGTGCAGGTTTTGCAATCCGTTTCTGCCACATTGCCCGCCGGAACCAAGGTGCTATCGAGCGCGATCGGGGAGGGGCGTGTAGTTCTTACCGTCGAGGTCGACGGCGCAATCGAGCTGCTCAGTTTCGATTTGAACACCCTTAAGCCAGTCGGACGCGTTCGGCTGGCACAGTGAGTTGCAGATTATAGCGCACGGATTTTCTCCAAGACGGGGAGCAGGTACGAGACAAATTTTTCAGTATCCTCGCTCATTGGGAAATGGCCCAGTCCTTTCATGATTGTGGCGGGCGCGCCCGTGCGTTTGGCGATGTCGAGCGTTGCCTCGGCTGTGCAGGAATAGTCATATTCGCCTGTCAGCAGGAACAGCCGGCAGAGTTTGACGTCGATCTGATCAAGCTTATCGCGGATGTCGCCATCGGGAGTTGTGTAGAAATAGAGGTCGCCTTTGAACACGCCTGGGCCACTCTGCATGTAGTGCCATAGTGTTTCCCAGCGCTCAGTTGCGGCCACCGTTGGCGCGATCAGTCCGGAGACCACGCCGGCGCAAACCATTCCGCCGTGCACGTCGGGCCGGTTGAGCCAGGACAGATCATAGTAAGCCTCTGCGTAGGGCGCCGACTCCAATCCTATCAATGCGCGAAACCGGTCCGGATGCTGATGCGCGAGATGCAGCACAATGCGGCCGCCAATCGAGCAGCCCATGACAATGGGTCTCTCAAGCTCGAGTGCGTTAATGACGTCAAGGATCAGACGCACATAGTCAGGCGCGGTCAGTTGATATTCGCGGTCCTGCCAGCCGGGCGGCGGCGAGGTCTTGCCATGCCAGGGCATGTCAAAGGCGATCACACGGAAGTCTTTCGTGATGCGGCTGTCGTTCAGCAAGCCGCGATACTGGCGGGTGTCGGCACCTGCCGTGTGCATGCAAAGCAGAGGAATGCCCTGTCCGGCTTCCTCAATATACAGGCGATGCGGTTCTCCCAGCAGGTCGCAGCGCAGGTAGCGGCCGGCAATTGCTTCGTACCGCGGGCTCATCGTTTGCCCTCCCGTCGCGGGGCAGCGATGACATCCTTGAAATAGAGCAGATTGGCCATGAATGGATGCAGGTCGCCTTCGACCTGCATGAGTTTCTGCTTCACCAGCGCGAAAATATCGGTGTAGCCGCGAGGCGGCAACGGCTGCCAGAATTTCTGCCAGACGTCACGCGAGGCGCGCAGGCAAAAACTGTAATTGGGCGTGATGAACGGACCCTGCACCACGTTAGTCACGCGGCCTTCCTGCACACGCAGCAATGTGTGGGCGTCATCTATGGCAATCATGAAGGTGGTGTCCACGAAGCGGCCACGATGGACGAGCGTGGCGTCGCCGTTCACCAAGCCAGCGATCTTATCGATCATGCGTCTGCTCCCTGCGGATCGCATAGCGTGGAATGACGCGAGGATCCCCGCAAGAACCTTGGCAGCAAGCTTGCAGCGCAGGCAGATCAAGGCTATTTCGTGAGTCTGAGGCTCCCTTCGTCTAGCGGCCCAGGACGTCGCCCTCTCACGGCGAAAACAGGGGTTCGAGTCCCCTAGGGAGCGCCACGTCAAAAATTTTCCCGCTCATTTCAAAAGCTTGCATCGGGAGACACAGGAACGCTTGTTCTTTTCGGTGCGAGGAGACACTACATGGCCCACTGCTCGAAACCACGCGCGGGCTCGACCGTGTCGTGATTGGGGCAATTGCCGTCGCGCGGGAGAGACCGTAGACTCAATTCCTGCAGCGCCGCACCATTTCCATCTGGGGATAGAACGCGTGTTGATACGTCATGTTGCGACCGTAGCTGCAATCGCCACCCTGCTTGGTCTCGTCAGTCTCGCGCAAGCCCAGTCCGACAACGAGCGAGAAGAGATGCTGCGCGGCGGCGCAACCAAGAAGGGCATCTACAACATCTTTGGCTTCGATGGCACCGGCCTCGGCCGCACCACGGTGCGTTATGACAGTAAGTATGCGCCGGGCACCATCGTCATCAACACGACGGAGCGGCGGCTTTATCTCGTTCAAGGCGGCGGCTCGGCGCTACGCTGGGGCATCGGCGTCGGCCGGGCCGGCTTCCAGTGGAAGGGCACGCACAAGATCACCGCGAAAAAAGAATTTCCAGATTGGACGCCGCCACCGGAGATGATCGCGCGGCAAAGGGATGTGCCGAGGCATATGAAGGGCGGCGATCCGGACAATCCGCTCGGCAATCGTGCGATGTATCTCGGCAGCACACTCTACCGGATTCACGGCTCGAACGATCCGGATTCGGTCGGCGAGGCGGAATCATCCGGCTGCTTCCGGATGAGGAACGAGGACATCGCAGATCTCTATAATCGGGTACCGGTCGGTACAACCGTAGTGGTACAGTAAAGACGTCGCCACATACGTCCGCTTTGGGTCATAAGCGGACATGCCATCAAGGCCGCAGGGTTTGGGCTTTATTTCCGGCCACACGGCAGCGGTTGAAGCGATGAGGTCTGTCGCGGCGGTCGCGCTTCACTGTTTAAGTTTTTCCGCCGCCATCTGCATGGCGTACCAGCCCGCCATGAATGCGGCGAAGCCGATGGCAAACTCCAGAAGTGCGTTGGTCATGCTGGCTTACAACATGACAGCACCGGCCCGGTCTTGTGATTTCAGGCCATAGTTTTGTGAAACGGCAGCACGCGGAGACGTTTATCGCGGCGGGCTAGTGGTTGTGTTTGCTCATGGCCTGTTGGATGAAAAGTGACACGACCGCATTGCCGAGTATCTCCAGAAGTTCGCGGCCCTTCTCTGTGTATTGCTGGTCGGTCAGTTCACCAGAGGCATGTGTGGCTTTGAGTGCTTTGTGGATGGCGTACAATGGGGCAATCGTGTCGCAAAGCACCACGCCGCCCATCAGTCCTTTAACTCTGGCGGCTGCGAAAGCCCTGTCCAGTTCGGTCGTTATGGCGCGTGTTTTCATCTGCCTGCCCGGACGCGCGTGTCAGTGATTGCTCATCACCGCCGCTAAAACTGTGCGGTTGCGCCTAAGAAAAGCATTGTCGCCCGCGTGAGGGTGACGATGCCAAGCCCGGTGACGGTGGCGAGGATGACGCCAACAGCACCAGCCCTCACGAATGTTCCGATGGTTTGTCTACTCATGCAGCATCTTTGCCGTTGTCGAGGACGGCGTCGTAGAGGTCGTCCTGCGCGATCACTTCAATGAGGGTCGTGACAAGCTCGGCCTCAGTCATGCCGGCTGCTTCCGCCCGCTGGCGCAGCCGGGACATTGCAACTTTGCTGAGTTGCAGCGTGGTTGGCACGGCAAAGGCAAAGCACCGCTTCTGCTTTGGCGGCGTTGGCGGCTTGGGTGCTGGCACCAGCGGCACCATCGGCACCACCTTGACCTCTTTGGGTACGCGCAGGCTGATGCCAGCTTGCGAGCAGCGCACCTTCAGTGTACCGGCTGTGCAGCCAAGTCGGGCTGCGATGGCTTCGGTATTTAGGCCTTGCTGGACCAGCACCGGGATGCCAGCCATTACGTCCTTGGTCAGAATAGAACGCCGCCCCCCTCGTTTTTTTCCAGTGACTGAATTCATTGCTTCTGCGTTCATCATGGCGCTGTCTCCTTCCGCGCGGACGCGGTTAAAAAGCTGCGGAGCCGCGCCCCCGACGGCTCCGCTAGTTGTCCCCTCACAAAATGTTTTTGTTATTTTGATTGCTGTTTAAACCGGCGGGACCGGCTCGGTCTTGTGATTTCACGCCAAAGTTTTGGGCAGTTGCTCCAAATGCCCTCGCCGGACGCTGGAATCACGACTGATGTCCGCTGATGACATCAGCATGAGCAGCTATGTTTTTTGCCAATGCGTCTGGACCGGCGGAGTCCAGCGAACTATGAAAGTGGGCGAATGTCACAGTCTGCCCTGAAAAAGATTGCTGCGTTCCGCCGCTGTGGCGGTTTGCTTTCGCGGCTCGCTTATGAGCGCGGTCGGAAAAAGGGTGTTGATGTCGAGGTATTGTTACGACAGGCACATCTCACACTTCGCGAAATAAAAAACAAAGACATTCCGCTGGGTGTACAAAATCAAATAAAATTCGTCGACTTGGTCGCAAACGCAACCAGCGATCCACTATTGGGGTTTCGTTTAGCCCATTCTTTCGATCTGCGCGAAATTGGTTTGCTGTATTACGTCATTGCCTCCGCCGAAAATTTGCTTGGCTCTTTGCTGAGAGTGGCGCGATACAGCGATGTTGCCAACGAAGGCGTCGATTTAGAAATAAAGAAGGGCGATCTTCTTCGTGTGCGTCTGCACTATTCAGGTGTCGCGCGTCACAGCGACGTACACCAGATTGAGTTTTGGATGGCATCAGTTGTGCGTATCTGCCGAACGGTGATTGGCGCCAATTTTAAACCATTAGAAGTCCGAATTGCGCACAACAGAAGAAAGCAGGTTCCGGAGATGGAGAAATTGCTTCGTTGTTCCGTCAAAACCGGTGCAGATGTTGATGAAATTGTTTTTAGCAGGGAAAGTGGAGAGTACCCGATCGTAACAGCTGATCCTTACCTCAATCAGCTGTGCGTACGTTTATGCGAAGAAACGCTTGCTCGTCTGGGAAAGAAGACTAGTCCATTGAAGGTCAAAGTCGAGAACGCAATTGCAGTGCTGCTACCGCACGGCGAAATGCATTTCGATGCAGTTGCTGCGGAGCTTGGCATGAGCGGAAGGACGCTGGCTCGGCGGCTTGCGTCCGAAGGGCATTCTTTTAGTAAGATACTAGATGGCTTACGGTCGGCCTTAGCGCGTCGCTATTTGGCCGAAAGCGAGATGTCGATTTCCGAAATCGCTTGGCTCTTGGGGTATTCTGAAGTTGCAAATTTTACACACGCGTTTCACCGATGGACCGGGACAAATCCGCGAACCGAACGGGCCAAAGCACAGCGATCAATTAAATATAACGCAGGAAAATCGGGCTTAACGGACCACTAGTGGCTTAATTTTTGATGTTACGGCGGATGCGCCGACACAACGACTTATTCAAATCAACGAATGCTGCGCCTTTGCCGTCTTTCGGCCCCCGCATGGTCTGCACAATCTGCAGCGCTATCGGTGCGGACGCTTTGCCGCGACGGATGGAGGCCGAGCGCACCGCTCGGTCGCCAGTGCTGCAAGATATTGCTGACGCGCTTGGAGCGCCGCTACGTCTTTGCTCGCCGCGCCCTTGAAGTCCATCGCGAACCAAAGAGGCCAAACAACTAGTCCCGCGACGCCCGCCGCCACGTTCTGCGCAACCTTGAGACCCTGCTCGTCTGCAAGCTCTTTGACTTTAATGTTGTTGGCCTGGATCTCAGCCTGGACCATTGTGCAATCCGCGTACGCATCTTGCGGCTGCACCGTGGCGAGCGGTTGTGGGTCGCGGCCTGCGCATCCCATCAGCGCTAAGCCAAGCATCGCCAGCGCCAACTTATTACGCATGACTAACTGCCGCGCGCTTGACGACTGGATAGTTTACTTCTGCATCATCTCGATCGAGCACTGCATTGTACAGGTCATCGCGAGCGACCTCTTTGAGCAAAGCCACCGCAAGCTCAGCCGCCGAGACACCCATAATTTTGGCGCGCTGACGTAGTTGTTCGAACAGGTCATCCGGGAGTGGAATTTTCGGCCAGCGCTTAAGGCGGGCCTTTTTGCAAGATCGCCTGAGGCTGATTTTCAGGTGGGAACATTTGACGCACAGAGTACCAACTGTCCACCCCATTCTATTTGCGATTTCTACGTTGCTGAGGCCTTGTGCAACAAGCTCGCGGATCACTTCCGGATCTAGTTTATTTTTTCGCACAACAATCCTTGAACCCGCAGAGTTGATCATTATTAACGCGCGCGCGGGAGCTGGTTGTCCCGGCGCTCATGCTTTATAATTTTGATCGCTGCTTAAAACGATTTGACCGACTTGGTCTTGTGATTTCCAGCCAAAGTCTTGGTATTTGTTCCACAGCATGGCTGTGCGCGTCGTTATTCCGATGCCGGTATCCCAGAGTTGGCGCCAAAGAGCGGCTACGTCCAATTAGACGAATTCCACTCCCGTCTCAGTGACCGTCCGCCAGACCAATCGGCATGGTCGGATCGAGTAGCCGCCATCGAACGTCATCTCAAACTCGCGCGGCAGGTCGACCGTATTCGCGATCTGGAGGCGCGCGCCTTTGTTGGTCAGATTGCGCACGACACAATCGATGATCGCTGATCGACCCAAAACAAGTTTCGCGCTCTTCAGCACGCGCGAGCGTCCCGATTTACGGCGTTCTGCCACTGTCACTGTCACCACTCCTGTGAATTGCACTCAAATAATCGGCAAAATTGGCTAAACCCCTAAATCGATTGCCCAGTCGGCCCGCAGTCGAGAAAGGTTTTGTTAATCAGAGCCTTTAAGGGCCTGCAGGCGGGATCTCTTTGCGCACGCCCTTGTTATTTTGGCGCTTTTGGGCATCCTAAAATGGATGCATATCGGTGCAGGTCGAAATCATGCAGCTTTTCACCACGGCCGAGGCTGCCGCCTATCTCCGGCTCAAGGAACGCAAGATCTATGAAATGGTGGCGGAGGGGACGGTGCCCTGCACGAAGGTCACCGGCCGCTGGTTGTTTCCGAAGGCCGAACTCGATCACTGGCTCGCTTCCAGCATCTCACGACCGGCAGGCACGGCGCGGCCGGATCCGGCCCCCATTGTCAGTGGCAGCCACGATCCGCTCTTCGAATGGGCCTTGCGCGAAAGCGGCTCGGGCCTGGCGACGCTGGCGCTCGGCAGCGAGGCGGGTTTTTCCCGTTTCGCCGCTGGCGAAACGATTGCCGCCGCGATTCATTTGCACGCGCTGGACGATCTCGACGCCGACGCCAACGTGGCGGCCCTGCGAAACCATAAAGAACTGCAGGATGCCGTGATGATTGCGTTTTGTCGCCGCGAACAGGGATTCCTGGTCGCGGCGGGAAATCCGCTCAAGCTCGGATCTATCGAGGATATCCGCAAAAAACGCGCGCGCATCGCCATGCGGCCAAAAGGTGCCGGTGCGCAACTACTGCTCCTGGCGTTATCACACCGCGCCGACATTGCACTGGACCAGTTTGCCTCCGTTGCGCCCGTCTGCCCGACCGGCCCTGACATCGCGCAGGCCATTCGCGCCGGCCGTGCCGATACCGGCATTGCGACGCGCGGTGTCGCAAACGCAGCCGGGCTCGATTTCATCCCGATAGTTTGGGAACCGTTCGACCTAGTGATGCGCCAGCGCGACTATTTTCGACCTCCGTTGCAGTCGCTGTTGAAGTTTTTTCATTCGCCGGTTTTCGCCACGCGTGGGCGCGAACTTGGCGGCTACGACCTCAGCGCTGCAGGCACCGTACGGTTCGTAAACTGATGACCGATGCACAAGTCTGGCCAACCGAATTGCGGCTGCGCAAGGACCGCAAGGCCCTGACCGTTACCTTCGAGAGCGGGGAACGCTTCGAATTGCCGGCCGAGTATCTCCGGGTAAAGAGTCCGAGCGCAGAAGTGCAAGGTCATTCGGAAGAAGAACGAAAGACCGTTCCCGGCAAGCGGAATGTCGAGATTCTTGAGGTTTTGCCGGTCGGCAATTACGCCGTGCGACTCGTTTTCGACGACTTGCATTCGACCGGCATTTTCGGCTGGGACTATCTGCACGACCTTGGGCGCAATTACGCGTCGTACTGGCAGGACTATCTGGACGAACTTGCTGCCAAAAACATGGAGCGAGATCCGCCGGCGCGCCGCAACTAGCGGCTGCGCTGCCCTTTCAGCGGACTGAGAATAAAGACGATGTCAGGTCGCGCTGGCGTAGGCCGGATCTTCCGACTCAGGCGAGTTTTTTAGCGCGCTATAAACGACAGATCCGTGCATCAGTGCCGTAACCCCCAGAAACACCAGGCTGGCTTGGACGGCATTCGGGAAATCCGGGGCGAGACAAAGAAAGACCGCGCCTGCAAGCGCAAATGCATAAGGCACCGCGTGGACGAACAGGCTGCGAGCCCCTTTTCCGCACAATACGAATGTCGAATAGGCCGCGGTCAGCTCAAGCATGAGTCCCGCCGTCATCAAAATCGACTGACCATGGGCAGTCAGAAAAAGCGAGCCGGCAAGCACGGCGAACCAGATGCCGGCCGCAATGTTGTCGCGCGCCGCTTCGCTGATCCGCATCATAGTGCCGGTGGAAATCTGCATATCGCTCATGGCAACACTCCGGGCCTGTTGGACGCACACCAATAGGCGAGGAGGTATTGCTCGATCGGCACTTTGGGCCGGGTAATCCATGTCAGTTGAGTAAGCAGATTTTAACGCGCTGCAGAACCCCCATAATACGCTTGGAATCCAGGCTGATGCGACTAAAATTGGCGCCGCGACGCATTGGGGCGCACAGCGCTTTAAGAGGGGGAATGAAATGAGGCCGAATGGTGGGTGCTTTCGATTTGCCGGCACGGTTGCGCATCGGCGATGGCTGCGTCCGCTGTCCGCGTTAGCAGTTGTATTCCTGTTGCTTGTAGTCCCCAGCGGCGCTCGCGCGCAGGGACCATCCACTTCAAAATCAACCGCTCACGTCTATCTGCTCAGGGGCGTGCTTAACGTCTTCTCAATGGGCATGGACCAGATCGCATACAAGCTGGAGCAGCGGGGCATTGCGACCACTGTTACGAACTATCTCCTCTGGTCGTCAGTCGCAGACGACGCTGCGGCCGCATACAAGAGCGGAAAGGTGCGGACCATTATTCTGGTCGGGCACTCTTCCGGCGCGACGGCTCTGCCGGATATGGTCGATCGCCTGACCAGGCTCGGCGCCCCGGTCAAATTAGCCATCGGTCTGGATTCCGTGTTTCAAACGACTCTAACGGGCAAGGTTGGCCGCTATATCAACTTCTATATCGGCAATGGCGCGGGCACACGCGTTGCGCGGGGCAAAAACCTGCAGGGAGAGCTGTCGAATGTCGACGTCGAGAATATACCCGGCGGCGTCGGTCACGTAACGATCGACAAGAACGAAATCATACAGCAGAAAGTCATAAGCGCGATCCTCTCCTCGCTTTAGATTGCTGGCCTGACGCCGAGGCCGCAACTACCGGTGAGGGAGGAAGGGTATCAGCATCGGAACCCGGCGGCGGTAGGAATCGTATGCGCTCGGGTCGAGCTCTGAGGTGAGAAAGCCTTCTTCCGCCTTTGCTTTTACCGACAAGCCAAAGGCGATCAGCACCGCACCGAGAATGGCAGTCGCCGTCCCGACCGCTACACCCGTCGCCAGTATCGCAGCGATGAGTCCGGTATAGATCGGGTGGCGCACAAGCGCATACGGGCCGGTGTCGATGACCCGATGGCCTTCCTTTCGCGTGATCTCGTTCGACCAAAAACGTCCAAGATGAATCCGCGCCCACCATGTGAATAAGACCCCCGCCAGGACAACAAGTGCGAGCGCGTACGTAACGGCATTGCCGGCGTTCCAAAGGGGGCGTTCGCCCAGGGCCTGCGCGGTCCACGGCGTGAGCAGCAATCCTCCAACGATAACGGGCAGTCGGTGAGCGCGCGCGCGCCAGGTCACAGGCCGCTTTTCTGTCCGAGCCGACCAGAACGATCCCAGCATCCAGCTGACAAGCCAACCAATCCAGATGAGAGCAAGCAGTTGGGTCGGCCAGGTGGCAAGCCATCCGCTCCAGACCGAGGCAAAAATTTGATGGAGACTAAGCGGCATGTGTGCTTGCCAGGTAGGCTATGGTTTCGCGCAGAGCGGATTCAATGGGCCGTGGCGCATAGCCAAGCTCCCGCCGCGCTCTTTCCGTCGAGAGGGCTGTGGATCGCAATGCGATCCGGACGGCCTCTGCCGTGGCGGAAGGGGGGGTGCGCGTTACGTGATCGGCCATAAATTCCAGTATAGCAGCAGTCACCTTAGCGAGCTGCCCCGGAACGGGAACTCGCAGGCTATCGCGACCGCTGATCGCGGCTACATGTTCGAGAAGCTTTTTGAGTGGAATGCTTTCGCCGCCAAGAATGTACCGATTGCCGACCTTTCCGCGTTCCATGGCAAGGATCAGGCCCGATGCGACGTCGCGCACGTCGACGAGATTCAGTACGAAATCGAGATAAAACTGAAAGCGCTTGCCGAGAAAATGCCGGAGCATTGCCGTTGGCGGTGTAAGGTTATGGTCGTGAGGTCCGATCGGCATCGTTGGGCTGCCGATGACCACCGGAAAACCAGACGCGGCGGCTTCCATCGCTAATCTCTCGGCGAGCAATTTCGACCGTGTATAGGGCCCCGGCATATCGTCCGCGGTCAGCAAGGTATCTTCCACGCCAGCCTCTCCAGCGGGCGAGGAACGAAACAGAATGGACTCGGTCGAGCAATGGAGCAACCGCGCAATACCACGCTTGCGCGCGGCTGAAATAACGACCTCAGTGCCGCGGTAATTTACGGCATGAAAGTCGTCTTTACGCGCCACCCACATGCCAGGAAGGCCGGCAAGATGGTACACCTCGTCGACCCCGTCGAGCGCCTGATCCACCAATTCGCGGTCGAGCACTGAACCTTTGATGTACTGCGCATTTGCCACGGTGCGGCCCGGAGGGCGTACATCGAGAACGCGCGTTTGCCGGCCGCTCGCGACAAGCGTTGCCACCAAGTGCTGGCCAATGAAGCCGCTGCCGCCCGTGACAAGAACGCACGTCATCGATCTTGCTGCACGCCGCCCTGGCTTTGGTAGACCGAGTTCGATCCCTGTTGAATTATCGCCGCAAGATCGCGCCTAAAACCGAGTGAAATGAACAATTTTGCCATCACAAACACCGGGCCCAGGAGAAGGTGAGTGGGATTGTCCATAAGGGCCGGTTGGCGACGTTCAAACACCTGATGCCCGATAATCTGCAGCGCCACGCCGATCAAAAGCAAAACAATCGAGATTGCCCAGACAACCGTAACGCTCGCGTGGTTCGCGATTGTCGCGGCTGTAAGGAGCAGAAGCGCGGCAGCGCCGGCGATTGCCAGGCCGATCGGAAAGTCGAGCAGGATCCAATAGACCAGTACTGGAATGGCCAACAGAATTCCCAAATTGACCTGAAAGCCAAACACCGTGACAGGCAACAGACTGAGTGGAAGAACTGCTCCCAGGAACAGAATCACGATGCCGACCACGTGCAAGGCGCAGTTCATGGGGTCGCGATGGTATTCCACGTAGTCCGTAAGCTGACGCCGAAGAAAAGCACTCATGTTGCGCTCGCTCCCCTACAACACGTGACAGTACCGAACGGAGGATGACATGAACTCCGCGGTCCAAACAATGCCAGACAGTAGTCCCTTGATGTCGCGGTCTTGCGTCAGATATGCGAGCTCTGGACCAGCGGGCACTAAATGGTGGGCGCTGTAGGGATTGAACCTACGACCTCTCCCGTGTGAAGGGAACGCTCTCCCGCTGAGCTAAGCGCCCGGCCATCGCGGACGCGCGATATAAGGAGCGGCTCCAAGCAGTGTCAAGCGAGGCCCACCCCGCGGCTTCAGTTGCGGGTCTTGTCGTCGGTTGCCTGGGCCAGCCGGGAAGCATGGGTCTGCAGCGCACGAATGCGATCGGCAAGGTTGTTCGGCGACGCGGCGAGATCGGGCTGTTCGCCGCTCATGGGAACGCTGGTGATCTGCTCATGCGATGTTTCGGCTGCGAGCAGCGATTCAATCGGCGAGTTTGGGCCTTCAAGCGCCGAGGCGAGGCGAGCGACCTCTGCGGCAACGTCATTGATGCGCTCGCGCAGCAAGGCGTTCTCCACCCGCTCCGATGCCCAAGCCTCCTCGGTTTCGCGTTTCATGGTGGCAAGTTCGCGTGCGAAGCGGTCCCGCTCTTCTTTGGTGTGCACGAGTGTCGCCTGAAGCTGCGTATTTTCGTTCCTTAGATTTTGCGACGCCGAATTGGCGCGCCCCTCGAGCTCGATGATCGTAGTGCGAAGTTCGGTTTCGACCTGGTGGGCCGCATCCATCTCCTGCCGTACGTGCTTGAGCTCGAATTCGCTCTGATTGAGCAGACGCGACTGTTCGCCAAGTCGTGTTTCAAGATCCTGGGCGCGCCGCCCGAGGATTTCGGCTTCCTTGCTCTGCGCGGCGAGGTGCTGCTCGAGTTCGGCGACGCGCCGCCCGAGATTTTCAACCTTGCCGTGTTCATCCTGCAATTCCTGGGTGGCGGCCTTGAGCTCTACCCGCTCGGCATCACGGCGATCCTCGACCACCCGCAATTCGTTACTGGCGCCGTCAAGACGCTCTTTCAGAGCCTCGACCTGCGTCCTGAGCGCGACGATTTCGACTTTCTGCGAGTCGGCGAGCGTCGACCGCTCGTCAAGGTCGCCCATCAACTTGGCGAGATCTGCCTCCTTGTCGGAAAGCGCCCGCTGGGCTTCATGCATGGTTGTGGTCTTGACCGCGAATTCTTCTTCCGTGGCGCGCAACTGATCGCGTAGTGCTTTGTCGCGCGCCTCCAGCGCAAAAATCGCTGCGGTCTTCTCTCCAAGTTCGACCTTGAGACGATTGATCGCGTCGCCTTTCTTGCCGAGCTCGGCAAGCTGGCTTGTGCTCTTTGCCTTGAGTTGCTCGACGCTCATCTCAAGACGGCGCGTCGACATCGCGAATTCCGCGCGAAGCTGATCCTTGTCGGCTTGAATCTCGGCCATGGACAATGGCGTTGCGGCTTCAAGCCGCCGCATCGTCAGCCGTACCGCGCGATTATGCACGAGTGGAACGACAACGAGCCCAATGAGCGCCGCAACGAGAAACCCGATCCCGAAATACATGATCGGTTCAATCATGGATCTTACGCCTCCAACTCACGCGCACTCATTGCCGTCCGCTTGTTTTTGACATTAGCCTAAAGCGAACGCCACGTCGCGTTTTTCGGCGCCTGCCGCAGCAAAATTAGTAAATGTGGCGGAGTCAGAAGGGATTCCACGTCGCCTGCGGCGTAAATTTGAGATAGCCGATGTTGGCGCCAAGGCGCAATCCGACACCGGACCTGATCGGCACAACGATGATGTTGCCGGAGGCGAGCGCCGTCATGCCGAAACCACCTATGAAATACGCGGAGCCGTCGATGCCGGCGAAACGCTGATAGATCGCTCCGGTCGCCGGCAGGTTATAGACGAGCATCATCGTGCGCGCGCCTTCGCCGCCATAGTCGAAGCCGACCGACGGGCCTTCCCAGAACACGCGGCGGTCGCCCGCATTCTTTGTGTAAAGCTTGCCGTCGCCGTAGCGCAGGCCAACGATAAAGGCGCCGCTGCCTTCCTGACCGAGAATGTAACCATTGGGTTGGCCCCAGCGGCTGAAGGCTGCTTCCACGACCTGGGCAAGACCGCGCGATACCGTTCCGAAAAACTTGTGGCCTTCGCCAACGATCTCCCCAGGCGAGAACGTGCCGCTTTGCCGTTGAGCCGGGGGCGGCGGCTGGTTTTGCGCTGCGGCGAGTTCAGGAGCAAGGGTGGCAAGGCAAAGCGCCAGGGTGGCGAGCCGCAAGTTTGCGCGCATCAAAAGCTCCTCGGATGCTTGGGGCCGAAGGCCCTGTTTAACCGGATGCTCATGTTGACCGCGGTAATAATGTGGCGGCGAAAGATTGTTCCCGAATCACCCAACCGTCACTGAGAACTATGACTGCAGCGCGGCAGCAACGGAAGCGGGCATTCTTGATGGGCCTGGCGCTCTTTATCGCCCTCGGAGCGGGTATTTTTGCACCCCAGGCGATAAACGCGGCGACCGACGGCCAGTTAACGGTCAATCCCGAAACTGGCCTCGCGATCAGCGGCTTCGATCCGGTGTCCTATTTTACGGATGGCAAGGCGCTGTTCGGGCGGCCGGAATTTGAATTGAACAAGGACGGGGCAGTCTGGAGGTTCAGCAACGAGGGCAACCGCGGGGCCTTTGAGCAACACCCGGAAATCTATGCGCCGCAGTTCGGCGGCTACGATCCTGTGGCGATCGGCCGCGACCGTTCGGTCCGCGGCCACCCGCTGTTCTGGGCCATCGTCGGTCAGAGGCTCTACTTTTTCTATAGCGAGAAAACACGTCTGACTTTCCTCGCCGATGCCGGGCGGATCATTGCTACGGCCGAGCGCAAATGGCCGGACGTGTCCCGCGCTCTCGGTGAATGACGGTCAGGACCGGATTTTGAGCGCAGCGGCCTTGCC
>Ga0207428_10000161_pt1 | contig 92184 bp, 84 predicted proteins | sample RhiMethybrSRZTD1_FD_187600 | JGI IMG/M metagenome (GOLD analysis project Ga0207428, IMG submission 187600) | Populus rhizosphere microbial communities from Tennessee, USA - Rhizosphere MetaG P. TD hybrid SRZTD1 (SPAdes) (version 3) | ecosystem: Host-associated > Plants > Roots > Rhizosphere >... | reverse complement strand
AGCGCAGGACTTTCGCACGAAGCCGTGGACGGTCACGATCGACGGCGAGGTCGGCAAGCCCCTGACCGTGGACATCGACCAGCTCCTCCAGTGGTTCCCGCTCGAGGAGCGCGTCTACCGCATGCGGTGCGTCGAGGCCTGGTCGATGGTGATCCCCTGGCTCGGCTTCCCGCTCGGCGACCTCTTGAAGCGGGCGGAGCCGACCGCGAACGCGCGCTACGCCGCCTTCACGACGCTCCTCGACCCGGAACGGATGCCGGAGCAGAAGGGGCGCGTGCTCGACTGGCCCTACGTGGAGGGCCTGCGCCTGGACGAGGCCATGCACCCGCTCACGATCCTGGCCACCGGCCTCTACGGCCGCGTCCTCCCGAACCAGAACGGCGCGCCCCTGCGCCTCGTGGTGCCCTGGAAATACGGGTTCAAGGGCATCAAGTCCATCGTGCACATCCGGCTCACCCGCGAGCAGCCGCCGACGACATGGAGCGCCGCCGCGCCCAACGAATACGGGTTCTTCGCGAACGTGAACCCGGCCGTGGACCATCCGCGCTGGAGCCAGGCCAGCGAGCGGCGCATCGGCGAGATCCAGCGCCGGCCCACGCTCCCGTTCAACGGCTACGCGGAGCAGGTGGCGAGCCTCTACGCCGGCCTGGACCTGCGCCGGAATTTCTAAGGAAGCGGATGGCGAGACGGCGGGGGCCCCTGCCCTGGCTCAATCCGGGAATCCTCGTGGGCGCGAGCGCGCCCCTTCTCTCGATCCTCCTGCGCGCACGGTCGGGAGCCCTGGGCGCCAACCCCATCGCGGAGGCTCTCAACGAGCTCGGGCTCATGGCCCTCGTCCTCCTGATCGCGTCGCTGGCCTGCACGCCGCTCCGCGCGCTGTTCGGGTGGACGTGGCCGATCCGCGTCCGCCGGCTCCTGGGCCTGCTCGCCTTCGCGTACGCGACCCTCCATGTCGCCGTCTACGCGGGCCTCGATCAGGGGCTGGACCTGCGCGTGGTGCTGGCGGACGTGTTCAAGCGCAAGTTCATCTTCGTGGGGTTCGCCGCCTTCGTGCTGATGATCCCCCTGGCCTGGACCTCGACCAAAGGCGCGGTCCGCCGCATGGGCTACGTGAAGTGGAAGCGGCTCCACCTGCTCGTCTACCCCGCGGCCTTGTGCGCCGTCGTCCACTTCGTCTGGCGCGTCAAGAAGGATCTCAGCGAGCCCCTCGCCTACGCCGCGATCCTGGGGGCGCTGCTCCTGGTGCGCGTGGTCGCGCGCGCGTCAGGGGCGGTGGCCGCCGCTTCCGGGCCGGATGCATAGGCACGACGAATCGACGACGACATCGGCTCTCGCCCAGGCCTTGGCCAGGCGCGCCTTCACGTCCGCGGCCTCCGGCCGCTTTCCCTGGGCCTCGAGGGCCTGGGCCAGGCCCCGCAGCGACCAGCCGTTCTCCGGATAGCGCTTCAGGTCCTCGCGGTACACGGCCTCCGCGTCCGCGTATTTCTGGGCGCCGATGAGCGCCGCTCCCAGCGAGTGACGCGTCGGCACCGTCCAGGCCGGCGGCTCGTCGTATTTGAGGGCGTCCTCCAGCGCGACCGCTTCGCGCAGCTTGGCCACGGCCAGGGTCTTGTTTCCCTTGCGATACGCGATCTCGCCTTCGAGGTAGGGGATGCCCACGGCCATGGCGGCGGCGGCGGTGTTGGAACCCCAGGCGGCGTCCTTGGAGATGACCGTGACGGAGCGGCGGAAGGCCGCCGCTTCCTTCTCCGCCTCTCGCGTACGCCCCAGGGCGGACAGGGCGATCGCTCGCGTCATGTGGCGGTGGGCCGTGGAGACGGGCAACCCGTCGACCACGGGCTTGTCTTCGAGGATGGCCTGCCATTCCCCGAAGCGCTTGAGCGACTCGAGATGGGCGGTCATGAACGCGTCCATGAAGACGGCGTTCTCCTTGACGAATTCCGGCGGGAACATCGCGACCACTCCCTGCATATGCCCGAGGGCGGCCTCGCGCCGGCCTTCCATCATCGCGGTGTAGCCGAGGAAATGCTGGTTGTGGGCCATGTAGAGCCCCCAGAACCCGGGCTCGAGCCGGCGCGCGTTGTACCGCGCGTCCGCGGCCATGGCCTTCTCGTTGGCGACGGCCGCCTCCTGCCATCGTCCGAGGCGCACGTCGATGTGCGCCGGCATGTGCACGAGATGCCCGGCGTCGGGAACGAGGTTGCGCAGGCGGTCGGCCGCCTCGCGCGCGCGCTCCGGTTGGGGCGAAGCCTCGAGGGCGTGGATGGTGAGGTGAAGCGCGCCGGGATGGTCGGGGTTCAAGGCGCGCGCGGTCTCCAGGGCCTGAATGACTTCGAGGGTGCCCGGCTGGGGCTGGCCCTCGCGCGTCCACTGATTCCAGGGCCGCACGTCCATCAGGGCCTCCGCGTAGAGCGTGGCCACGTCCGCGTCCTGCGGGAAGCGCTTGAAGACGTCGGCCATCGCCGCCGCGTACGCCTCGTCCAGCGGGTGCCGGTCCGCCGGATGCGGCCAGGCATAACGCGACGCGAGCGCGTCGATCAGCGCCTTCTCGACCTCACTGGCGCTCTCGCGGCGTTTCTTCGCCTCCGCCAGCGCCTCCCAGGCCACCTTCGCGTGCGCCTCGTCCACGGTCGTGTTGTTGATGTGCGGCCCGTTGACGAGCGCGATCCCCCACCAGGCCGCGGCCAGCGTGTCGTCCAGGCGCGCCGCCTCGCGGAACGCCCGCTCGGCGTCGCCGTGGTTGAAGGAGAAGGACCACAGCAGGCCCTGGTCGAAAGCCTTCTGCGCGTCCGGGTTCGACGTCGAGACGGCGCGATGGTGCGTGCCCAGGTCGAAGGCCTGGTAGCGGGGCGCAGGCGTGGCGGGCGGGGTGGGTGCCGCGGCGGTCTGGGCGGCGGCGGTCGTGGCCGCGAGGGCGAAGGCGAGCGGCACGAATGCGGGGAACACGCGCATCGGAGTCCTCCAGATCGGAGGGGCAGTATAACGTCCGGGCGCATGAGGCCGGAGTGCCGGCGCGGGCGCGGCGGTCAGCGCAGGAGCGTGCGCTCGCCGTCCGGAATCTTCCCGAGCGACTTGTCCGCGAGCTCGACCTTGACCTTCCGCTTGCGGGGAGCGCCGGCCGGGCCCTCCGGTTGATAGCCGACCACGTTCTCCATCGAGATCTCGGTGGCGATGCTGTGGAGGACCTTGGCCAGGTCCTTCTGACTCAGCGTCGCCGGCTCGTAGGGCCGTCCCCCGGTCAGCTCGGCCAGCCGTCCGAAATCGAGCTTGCGGTAGTCGTACATCGTGCGGTTGGGCGTGCCGCCACCGATTCCCGCCGAGCGCGAGGTGGCCTGGAACGACTGGCTCAGCGCGATGGTGTAGACGCGGACATCGGCCGCCAGGGCCGCGTCGAGGGCCTGGGTCATCTTGCCGTCCTTGTTGTCGAGCCCGTCCGAGAACACGATGAGCGCGCGTTGCGCCTTCTCGGCGTCTTTCGGGGGCTTGGCCAGGTCCGCGAGGGACGCGTAGAGGCGCGTGCCCGCCCGCCGCTGCTCGTGGCTGAACTCGATGGCCTGCTGGAATCCGTTCAGGAGCGCGTCGGCGTCGCGCGTCGGCGGCGTCAGGCACTTCAGCTCGCCCCCGAACGCGCAGAGGGCGATGCGCGCCTGCTCGCCCAGTGTGGCGAAAAGGACTTCCTTCAGCAGGGACTCGTCGAGGAGCCGGTCGTCCATCACGCTGCTGCTCACGTCCAGGGCCAGCGTGACCTCCGGAGGAACCGTGCGCTCGCGGGTGGCCGGCGTCTCCAGGAGCGCGATCTTCTGGGGCTGGCCGTCTTCCAGGACGCGGATCTGGTCCGGCTTCAGGGCGTCCAGGTAACCGCCCTTCTTCTCGACGTGGAAGCGGACGTAGACGAGCTCGGTCGAGATGCCGAACGTCGGCACCTGCCGCTCAGGGGGCGCCGGCGAGGGCGGCGACTGGGGGTTGGCCGTCGCCAGAAGGGGCGCCATCAGGATGGCGGCGGCGGCGCGGCGGAGCGGAGTCAGGTCCAAAGGTGTCCTCCCGGTCGAGACGACCGTCATGAGGCGGAGCAAGATTCGCGCCGGGCGGCCTTCACAGGATCATGAAGCGGATGCCCCCGGCGTTTTGTCACCGGCCCCGGACAGAGCCGGAGACGGTCGAGGACACTCTACTTGCACCTGAAGTGTTCCTTGAACCAACTCGTTCCGGAACGAGTTGACCACCGGTCCCGACCTCGGCTATCGTGCGCGTCGGACTCCGATATCGAACATCGATAACATACGCAGGAGGACGCGATGACGCCGCGCCGGACCGAGATCCTCAAGGGAACGCTGGACCTCCTCATCCTGCGTACGCTGGCCCTCGAGCCGCGCCACGGCATGGCCATCGCCGACCGCATCGCCCAGATCACGCGCGGCACGTTCGACGTGCGGCCGGGATCGCTCTTCCCCGCCCTGCATCGCCTGGCCCAGGAGGGATTCATCCAGGGCAGCTGGCAGCAGTCCGCGGAGGGCCGCCGCACGAAGTGCTACGAGCTGACCGCGGCCGGACGCCGCCAGCTCGAGGCGGAGAAGCGGCAGTGGGCGCGCATCGTGGGGGCGGTCGGACAGGTCCTCGAGTCCGAATAGAAGGCCACACATGCGCCGCTGGATAGCCAACATCTGGAATTCGATCGCGGGGAAAGCGCGGCTCGACCGCGACCTCGACGAAGAGCTGCAGGCCTACCTCGAAGAGTCGATCGAGCGGAAACGCCACGCGGGAATGGATCCGGAGACGGCCCGGCAGGCCGCGCGGGCCGAGCTCGGAGGAGTCCAGGGCGTGAAGGACGAGATCCGGATGGGCCGGGCCGGCCACCGCCTCGAGTCCACGCTGCGCGACGTCCGCCACGCCGGACGGACGATCCGGCGGATGCCCGGCCTTTCCGCGGTGGTGATCCTCTCCCTCGGCGTGGGGATCGGCGTGAACACCGCGGTGTTCTCCTGGATCGAGGCCATCGTGCTTCATCCGCTCCCCGGCGTCCCCGATGCCTCGCGCTTCTACTCCGTGGAGACGCGCGCGGAAGCGGGGACCCGTCCCGGATCCTCCTGGCTCGAGTACCGCGACCTGCGGACGCGGCTGCACCTCCTGGACGACCTGATCGCGTCGCGCATGGTGCCCCTGAGCCTGGGCGAGACCGGCCGCACCGAGCGCGTCTCCGGGCAGCTCGTCTCCGGCAACTACTTCTCCGCGCTCTCCCTGCAGCCCGCTCTTGGCCGCTTCCTCCGTCCGGACGAGGTGGAGCGCGCGGGCGGGGAGCCCGTCGTCGTCGTCTCCCACGGCTTCTGGCATGCGCGACTGGGCGGCCGGCCCGCCGCGATCGGCCGCTCGCTTCGCCTCAACGACCAGAACCTCACAGTCGTCGGCGTCGCGCCGCCGGGATTCCAGGGCACCGTCCTCGGGCTCGACTTCGATCTCTGGGTCCCCGCGACGATGGCCCCCGCCCTCTTGGGCGGATCGCGCGAGATGGAGGACCGCAGCCAGCGCGGCTACGCGCTCCTCGGATCCCTTCCGCCGCACACCACGCGGGCGGCAGCCCAGGCGGAGCTGGACGCGGCCATGAGCGAGCTGGCGCGCCTCTACCCGGACACGAACGCGGCGGTGAAGGCGGACGTGCTGTCGTTCTGGGACGCGTTGCGCGGGCCGCCGCGCATGCTGGCGCGCGCCTTGTGGATCCTGCAGGGGGTGATGCTCCTGCTCCTCCTCGCCGTCTGCGGGAACACGGCCAACCTCCTCCTGGCGCGGGCGAGCACGCGCCACCGCGAGGTCGGCGTCCGGCTGGCGCTGGGAGCGAGCCCCGGGCGCGTCCTGGGGCTGCTGCTCACGGAGAGCGTCCTGCTCGCGGTCCTGGGCGCGGCCGTGGGCACCGCCATCGCGGTGTGGGGCACCAATGCCCTGCGTGCGGTCCCGTTCGCGATGTCCTGGCCCATCCGGTTCCAGACGCGCGTCGACGGCACCGCCCTGGCTTTCGCGACGCTCCTCGGGATCGCCTGCGGTCTGGCCTTCGGGCTCGCCCCCGCCGTGCAGCTCGCGCGCGTGGACCCCCAGCAGGCGCTCCGCGCCGGGGCCCGCGGGAGCGGTGGCCGCAGCCGCATGCGGAACATCCTGATGGGGACCGAGGTCGCGCTCGCCCTCGCCGTGCTCATCGTGGCCGCGATCTTCTTCCGCAGCGTCCACGACGCGCGCGAGACGGATACCGGCTTCCGGCGCGAGGGCGTGCTCGTGACCGCCTACGATCTCTCCGGGCGCGGGCTCGACGAGGCGGGCACGCGGGCGTTCGCCACCCGGCTCCTGGACGGCCTGCGCGCCCTGCCCGGCGTGGAGGCGGCGGCCATCGCACGCTCCGTTCCCCTCGACATCCACGGAATGCCGCTGCGGGCCTTCACGCTGGAGGGGCGCGCCCGCACGGACGGCGTGGCCGACCAGGCGCTGGTGAACACCGTGACGCCCGGCTATTTCCGCACGATGGGCATCCCCCTCCTCGAAGGCGCCGACTTCACGGACATGGCCGATGCCGCCGCGCCGCCCCAGGCCGTCGTGAACGAGGCGTTCGTGCGCCGGTATCTGCCGGACGTCCAGCCTCTCGGGCGCCGCCTGGAGAGCCGCGGCGGCAACTATGTGATCGTCGGTATCGTCCGCAATTCGCTCTACGAAGCCTTCGGCGAGCCGCCGATGCCGATGTTGTACGTGTCGTACCGGGATCGTCCGTCCGTGGCCGGCGAGATCCACGTCCGCACGCGGACCGGCGCGGAGATGGCGGCCCTGCCCGCCTTGCGGCGCATCGTGCGCGAGATCGATCCCACGCTTCCGGTGTTCAACGTGCGCACCCTGGCCGAGCACGTCGACCGGAACCTGATCCTGCGCCGGATTCCGGCCCGGATGTTCGTGGTGCTGGGCCCTCTCCTCCTCGTGCTGGCCGCCATCGGGATCTACGCCGTCGTGGCCCATGCCGTGGCGCAACGCACGGCGGAGATCGGCGTACGCCTGGCCCTGGGCGCGGGCGAGAGGCGTGTCGTCGGGCAGATCGTGGGGGAGACGCTGCGCGTCATCGGCGTGGGGATGCTCACGGGCTGGCTCGTGGTGGTCGTCGTCGCGCTGCATGCCGCCCCGCGCGGGACGCTCGACGCGACGCTCCTCCTGGGCGTGCCCGCGCTGCTGCTCGCGGTGGCGGCCCTGGCCTGCTGGATCCCCGCCCGCCGGGCGACGCGCATCGACCCCATGGTTGCCCTGCGGCACGAGTGAGCTGAAGTAGACTCCCCCTCCGTGCCCACCTGCGCGGATGTCCTCGCGCGCACGCTGCGCGAGGCGGGCGTGACCCGGATGTTCGGCCTGCCCGGCGGGGAGATGCTGGACTTCCTCGAGGCCGCGCGCCGCGCCGGCATCCGCTTCGTCCTCACCCGCCATGAGGCCACGGCCTCGTTCATGGCGGACGTGACCGGGCAGATCCAGCGCCGGCCCGGCGTGTGCGTCGCCACCCTCGGCCCGGGCGCCGTCAACATGACGCTGGGCGTGGCCAACGCCTACCTCGACCGCTCGCCCGTCGTGGCCATCACGGCCTCGCTGGCCCGCTCCAGCGCGCCCTTCGCGACGCACCAGCAGCTCGACCTCAACGCCGTGTACCGGCCGTTCACGAAGCAGGCGATCACGCTCGACGGCGCGGACACGGAGGGCAAGGCCCGCGAAGCCCTGCGCCTCACCCGCGCTCCGCGCATGGGCCCGGTCCACATCGCGCTGCCCAGCGACGTGGCGCGCGCGGAGGATCGGCCGTCATCGGCGTCCCCGGTGGATCTCGATCCGCGGCCGATCGGGCCGGCGCCGGCCGCGGCCGTGGAAGAGGTCGCGGCCGCCATCGCCTCCGCGCGCCGCCCCATCGTGATCCTCGGCCTCGACCTCGACCCGCGCGCCGACGTGGCCGCCGCGCGCGCCTTCGTGGACCGAATGGACGCGCCCACCTTCGTGACGCCGAAGGCGAAGGGCCTGCTGCCCGAGGACCACCCGCTCTTCGCCGGCGTCTGCGCGGGCGTGGCCGGCGATCGCGTCGTGCTGGACCTCTTCGAGCGCGCCGACCTGCTCGTCGGCGTGGGATTCGAGCCCGTCGAGTCGGACAAGCTCTGGCACCACACGATGCCGCTGGTCTCCGTCGGTCCGGTCTCGATCGCAGCCGGCGACTTCCGGCCGCGCGCGGAAGCGGTGGGCGACGTCGTCACCACCCTGGCCGCGCTGGGCCGGCGCCCGCGCATGCCGCACGCGTGGGAGCCGGGAACGATCGCGCGCTTCCGCGCCGACCTCGAGCGCGTCCTCCGCCCCGCCGCGCGGCCCCAAGGGCTCTCGGGCTACGAGCTGACGCGCGCGCTGCGTGCCCTTTTCCCTCGCGACACGATCCTGGCCACGGACGTCGGCTCCATCAAGTCGATCACCTCCCAGGCCTGGACGACCTACGAGCCGCTCCGCTTCTTCGAATCGAACGGCCTCTCCGCCATGGGCTACAGCTTCCCCGCGGCCATGGCCGCCCGGCTCGAGTTCCCCGAGCGGCCGGTGCTGTGCACGATCGGCGACGGCGGCTTCGGCATGACGCACGCGGAGATCGAGACCTGCGTGCGGGAGCGTCTCCACTTCGTCACCGTCGTCTACGACGACAGCGCCCTCAGCCTCATCGACGTCGCCCAGCAGAACCGGGGCTACCCGACCTACGGCGTGCGCTACGGGCCCGTGGACTTCGCGGCGGTGGCGGCGGGGATGGGCGCCTGGTCGCGCCGCGTGGACACGCTGGACGCGCTCGAATCCGCGGTCAAGGAAGGCCTACGGGTCGATCGTCCGGTCGTGATCGAGGCGATGGTCGATCCCGCCGAATACGCCGCCCATCATCCGCGGGCCCGCTGACACCGCCTACCAGAGGGTGTCGAAGAACGTCTCCGCGCCGAGGACCTGCAGCCCGAGGAGGCCCGCCGTCCAGTAGAAGGCGGCGTCGCCGCCTCCCCGCTCGTGTCGGTCATCGAGGTAGCGCCCCGCCGCCACTGTCAGCATCAGGGCCATGAACATCCAGATGCGCTCCACCTCGAGGGTGTACAGCGTGGAGAACGTGATGATCAAGAGCGAGATCGGAAAGGCCAGCACGAAAAGGTCGGCCCCCTCTCCGGCACGCGCGCGCTCTACCGCGACTTTCACCTGGAGGAGCCAGACACCGACGAGCGCGAAGCCCATCCCGAACAGGAAGGCGAACAGGTTCGCGAGGCTCACATGGACGTATTGCACCAATGTGGCGTGCCCGGTGCCGACCAGCTCGTTGTTGGCCCAGACCGCACGCTGCAGGGCGGCGACGGGGTCGTAGCCGACGGCCAGGTACAAGGCGCCGTAGAAGGCGAGGCAAGTCAGGGCGGCGATGGGGACGATGCGGGCGATGCGCCAGAAGCGGGGACGGTCCGTGAAGAACGCGAGGACCGCGATCACCCCGAAGAAGAGGAGGAGGTACGACGCGGTGTAGGTCATGAAGCCGGCCAAGGCCAGGGCCAGGCCGCTCACGATCGCGCCTGCCCACCATCGCGCACGCTCCGCCGTGGCCTGCAGGAACGCCCAGATGGCGGCGACCAGGAACACCATCATCGGCCCGTCCATCGACGTCGTCGTGAACAGGATGACGCTGGGCACGAGCAGGAACAGGGCGAGCGCCCGCCGGGCCGCCGCCTCGCCGTAGAGATCGCGGGCCAGGAAGAAGACGGGGATCGTGGCGAGGGACGCGAAGAAGACCGTGGCCAGCCAGGCGGGCACCAGCCCCGGTCCGAAGAGGTGGCTCACCACCCAGAGGAACAAGACGGGCCCCGGCGGGTGCGTGCGCGAGTGGTTCGCCATCACGTCGTTGAGCTGCCGCCGGGGGAAGTTGCGCAGGAAGTTCGCCGGCCCCTTCGTCTCCACCCGGCCCACGTCGGCGTAGGACGTGAACGGCTGCGTGTACGGATAGAGGACCGCGGGCTGGATGCTCCGGTCGTAGGTGGAGATGTAGCCGTCGATCATGCACACGCTGGTGCCGATGGCGAAGAAAAGCGCGACGGAGGCGAGCAACAGCCAGGCGGGCCGCACGGCCGTGCGAAGGAAGAGGCGGCGGGCCGACAAGAGGAACCCGCCGATGACACCGATCGCGGGCAGCGACCAGAGGCCGATGGACGAGCCCGAACGCGCGATCAAGGGCACGAAGTGCCGGGTGCGCAGGGCGCCCAGGGCCTTGGGGTTCCGGTCCAGCCACCACTCGGCCTCGACGTGGAAGGCGTAGAAGACCGCGGCCACGACCGCAGCCACGGCCAGGATCGTCCACAGGGGCGCGGGCGGGCGAGCCTCGACGGGCGGCGCGTCGGACATGAAGCCGCTGATTGTACGCGAGCCCGACCTTCAGGCCCGCGGCGCGATCAGTGCTTGCCCGGCTCCAGGGCCACGCCCTTGCGCGTCGAGAGGATGTAGGCCTCGACCGCACGGAGGCGCGGATCGTCTTCGGGCAGCGGCTTGCCCTTCTCCGGGTTCTCGACGCACCAGTTGATCATGTCGCGCAGCAGGGCCACCTTCTTGAGCTGGACCTGATACTTCGGGTAGGTCTCCGGGTGGGTGTTCGTCCCGTTGGGATGGCACATGTCGCAGGAGACGCCGATGGTGCCGCCCAGGGCCGAGTTGTTGTGGAAGAGCTTGTAGCCCTCGTCCACCCACTTGTCCTGCTCGCGCTTCCAGAGGAGCTGGTCGCGCGCGGTGAACTTGGTGGGCTGGGGCGCAGCGGCGGCCGCGGCCGGAGGCACGGCGGGCCGCGCGGGCGCGGGCGAAGAGGCCTGGCCCGCCTCCGCCTCCTTCACCCAGGCCACCCAGCGCGCCTCGCCCTCCGTCTTGCGCCAGACCTGCATCATCTCCTTCGCCACCGCGCTCGCACGCTCGGGAGAGAGGATCTCGCCCGGCTTCAGGCCCGCGATGGTCATCGTGCTCTGCCCGTCGCAGAGAGCGACCGTCTGGTCGGGCGCATCCTTCGCGTCCTTGGGGACCTCGGCCGAGCGCAGCGTGCCCGTCGCGAAGACCACGGTGGCGCAGAGACCGAGAGTAAGCCGGCCTTTGGACATCCTCGTCATCTCGAGTCCCTTTCTTTGTCAACCGCTCCTAATAATTGACGTCCGTCTCTTTGGCGGGTGCGTCCGCGGCGCCGTCCGATCCCAGGTACGCCGCGCTCACGCGCACGGGGTTCCGGCTCCAGAGGTTGTAGTTCTTGTCCAGGCGGCCGGTCTTGAAGACGTCGACGGTGCCGTCGCCGCACCCATCGAACTCGTCGAAGGGATCGGACCGGTTCATGCGCACGGTGAGCTTGGGCAGGCCCTGCGGCGCGTAGGGCCAGGGCCAGGCCGTGGAGAGCATGCCGTGGAAGTGGATGTTGCCGATGCGGTTCGACAGCATCTGATGCGTGTGGCCGTGGATCACGGTGACGGTCTTGAAGGGGGCGAGGATCTTCTGCACCTCTTCGGCGTCGTCCGTCCAGAAATTCCAGGCCTTGTAGATCTTGTAGAGGGGCGAGTGCGAGAAGACGATCACCGGCGTCTCGGGCTTCACCTTGGCCAGGTCGTTCTTCAGCCAGTCCCGCTGGGCGTCGCCGACGGTGAACGGCCGCCCGTTCGGGTTGTCGAGCTGGGCCATGGCCAGCATGCGCTGCATGGGCGTGAGCCTGGGCAGCGTCCAGTAGTCCTCGACGATGACGGAGTTGAGCACGACGAAGTGCACGCCCTTGTGGTCGAAGCTGTAGCGGTCCTGGCCGAACAGCTCGCGCCACTTGTCGCCCATGTCCAGGTACCAGTCGTGTTCGCCCACCATCATCCGCACCGGCGGCTTGAGCGCCCTCAGGATCTGTGCGCCCTCCGCGAGCTCACCGGGCTGGCCGAGCTGGGCCAGGTCGCCGCCGTAGAGGACGAAGTCCGGCTGGGGATCGAGCGCGTTGACGTCGTCCACCGCCTTCAGGATCGCCCGCACGAACCGCTCGTTGAGCTTCTTCTCGTAGAGGTGGCTGTCCGAGATGTAGGCGAAGCGGAAGCTCTTCTCCGGGTTGTCCGCGTGCACCACGTCCACGGGCTGGAAGGAATGCGGCAGTACCTTGCCCGAAGCCGCCGCCACCGCGGCCGCCATGCCCGCCGCCTGCATGAATTCGCGGCGGCCCAGGTGGACGACCTTGTCGAGGTAGGTGTCGCGCTCGGCCAGGTACTTCTCGAAGCGGTCCTTCATCTCGATGCCTCCTTGCCCGGGTCCTGGAGCTCGGCGCGGGTAGGCGATCCCGTGCCCTGGCCCGTCAGCGATTCCATGAACGCCACGAGGTCCTGCTTCTCCTGGTCCGTGAGCTTCAGCGGGGTGATGCCGCCGTCGAGGTAGGGGTTGGGCTCGCCGCCGCGGTCGTAGAAGCTCACGACGTCGAGCAGGGTGGCCTCGCTGCCGTCGTGCATGTAGGGCGCGGTGAGCGCGATGTCGCGCAGGCCCGGCGTCTTGAAGGCGCCGATGTCCTTGGGCTGCCGCGTCACCACGAACCGCCCGAGCTCGGTGAAGTTCGGGTCGAAGGCGAGCTGGGCGGGGTCGCCCACCTCCGAGGCCTTGCGCGCGAGCGGCTCGAAGTTCTTGCCCTTGGCCGCCACCCCGATGTTGTGGAACTTGTTGTCCGAGAAATTCGGCGTCACGTCACCGAAGGGATGGCAGGTGTTGCAGCGGGCCTTGCCGTTCCAGAGGGCCCAGCCCCGCTGCGCCGCCTCCGACATCGCGGCCTTGTCGCCGGCCTGGAAGCGGTCGAAGTTGCTGTCGCCGGTGACGAGCGTGCGCTCGAAGGTGGCGATCGCCGCCACCATGTCGTCGAGGTTGGGCTCGCGGCCGAAGATGGCCTGGAAGGGCGCCTTGTATTCAGGGAGGCCGCGCACCTTGGCCACGAGCACGTCGTGGCTCTCCATGCCCATCTCGACCGCGTTGATCATCGGACCCTTGGACTGGTCCTCCAGGCTGCCCGCCCGCCCGTCCCAGAACTGGAACTCGTTGAACACCGCGTTGAGCGCGGTGGGCGCGTTGCGCGCTCCTGTCTTGCCGCCGATGCCCACCGAGACCTTCTTGCCGTCGCTGAAGCCGTGCGCCGGGTCGTGGCAGGTGGCGCAGGAGACGGTGCCGTCACGTGAGAGCCTCTTCTCGAAGAAGAGCTTGCGGCCCAGGGCCACCTTTTCCGGGGTCAGCGGGTTTTCGGCGGGCACGAGCAGTGCCCAGAGGTCGGCCGGGATGCCGCGGGGAAGGGCGGGCGCGTCCGCCCGGACCTGTCCGGCCACGAGGGTCGCCACCACGGCCATCGCCCCCGCGGAGACGAGCGCCGGCAACGTCTTCAAGGGTCTGTTCATGTACGATCCTCGGGCGTTCTGCTGGGACAAGACACGCGGCCCGGGGTTTTATTCCCGGGTGTTCGGGAAGAAAATGGGGGCTCGGTTGTTGTCTTCAATGGGGGCCTGAGGCCGGGTTGAGCGGAGGCGGCGACGACGATCCCGATTTCCGCCGGAGCGCGATCGGCTGCCTCGACCGCCTCTACAGCTTCGCCCGCTCCTTGACCCGGAGTCGGGTGGCGGCCGAGGACCTCGTACAGGAGACGTACGTGCGTGCTCTGCGTGCCGTCAACCGCCCCACCGACTCCGCCGGCGTCCGGCCCTGGCTGTTCACCATCCTCCACAACGTCTGGAAGAACGAGCGGCGCCGGCGCCAGCCCGACTCGTTCGACGCGGACCCCGCGCTGCTGCGGGCAGTGGCGGCGGCGCATCCCACTCCCGAAGACGCGCTCGACCACGAGTCGGTGGCGGACAAGATGTGGCGCAGCATCGAGGCGCTTCCGGACTCCTACCGCGAGGTCGTGCTGCTCCGCTTCTCCCAAGGCCTCACCTATCGCGAGATCGCTGAGATCCTGGACTGTCCAGCCGGGACTGTCATGAGCCGTTTGGCCCGGGCCCGCGCGCTCATCATCGAGGCCGCTCGGCCGGGCCGCGAGGTCCGGCGCGTGAGCGGGAGGCGCTAGGTGACCGGCTGCGACGCCGCGCGGCGCGTGCTGACGCCGTACGTGGACGGCGAGCTCGTCGGTGACGAGAGGCGCGCGGTAGACGACCATCTCGCCTCCTGCTGGCCCTGCCGCACGCTGTTCGCGGAAGAGGCGCGCCTCGGCGATTCCATTCGTGACGCGATCCCGCGCCACGAGCCCTCGACGGAGCTGCGCGAGAGCGTCGAGGCCATGCTCGACGCGCGGCGGGGCCGACCGCGGGCCGCGCTCCGCTCCCTGGCCGCGGCGGCGGCGGTCGCGGTGCTGGCTTTTGGGACGTGGGGTGCGCAGGCCTATCGGGCGCGGCCCCGGCCGGTGGTCACCGCTTCCCCGCCGCCCTTCGTGGCCCTCGCCGTCGATTCGCACCTGCGCTACGCGAGCGGGCGCCTGCCCCTGGAGGTGCGGTCCGACCGGCCGGACGAGGTCTCACGCTTCTTCGCCGGGCGCGTGCCCTTCCACGTCACCCTGCCCGAATACCCGGTCGGACCGGGAGAGAAGAAGGCCTACGAGCTCGAGGGCGGCCGGCTCGTCTCGCTCGACAACGACTACGTGGCCTACCTGGCCTATCGGATGGAGGGCCGGCCCATCTCCCTGCTCGTGGCGTCCGAGGACAAGGTCAAGCCGTCGGGGCGCGATACGGTGCGCTCGGGACGGCTCAGCTTCCATATCGACGCGATCGCCGGTCTCAAGGTCATCACCTGGAGCGACAACGGGCTCACCTATGCGCTCGCTTCCGATGTGTCCGTGGAAGGGGCGCGCACGTGCCTCGTCTGCCACGGCTCGCCCACCGAGCGCCGGCGCCTCGAGAACTTCTCGCCCGGCACCTGATCGCGTGATCGAGGAGGTTCCGTCATGCTCGTCGCTCTGCTCGCCGCCGTCCTCGCGGCCTCACCGGCTCCGGCGGCCGCGCCCGCCAGCGTCGACGCGAAGGACATCCCGAACTACCACTTCGTGCGGCCGGGACTCGCCACCGCGGGACAGCCCTCCGAGGAGGCCCTGGGCAAACTCAAGGCGCTGGGCTTCAAGACCGTCGTCAACCTCCGCACTCCCGGCGAGCCACTCGTCGCCGTGGAGGAGGAGGTGGTACGGGCGCAGGGACTGCGCTACGTGTCGGTTCCGGTCAACAGCGCGACGTTCGGACCGGCCGAGGTCTCGGCGGTGCGGGCGATCCTGGACGACGATTCTGCCGCCCCCGTGCTCCTCCACTGCACGACCGCGAACCGGGCGGCTGCGGTCTGGGGCCTGACCGAGATCCAGCGCGGGCGCTCCGCCTCCGAGGTCGAGGCGGAGGCGGCCAAGGTCGGACTCGCGCACCCGACGACGCTGAAGGGCTTCCACCGCGTGGCGGAGGAGATCGCGGCTTCCCCGAAGCCCTAGGGGCCGCGCCGGGCGGCGGGCCGAGAGGGCGAGAGGCCGAGGCGCTGCGCGTGAGCGCGGATGACCTCCACGAGCGGGAGCGCCGCCGGCGACAGCGGCACCGTGCGCCGCAAACGGACGAGCGCGCTGTCACGATGGACCGGCGCCAGCTTCCGCACGCGGACTTCCTTCAGCGCGCCACGGGCGAGGTCGTCCGCGATGTAGGTGCGAGTGAAGAACCCGGCCCCCACTTTGTCCAGCACCATCCGCCGCGCCGCCTCCATCGTCACGTCCACGGACGCGCCCGCGGCCTGGGCCAGCCGCAACAGCTCGGGGTGATGGCTCGGCCACCAGCGCAGGCGCAGGAGCGGTCGCGCCTTGCGGACCAACTCGTCGCGCGACACCGTCGCCCGCGCGGCCAGGGGGTGGCGGGGATGCGCCACCAGCACCACCGGCTCGCGGAACACGAGCAGCGGGGCCAGGCTGGCCGCGCGTCCCTCGGGCGCGGGCCAGGTGAGGATCGCGATCTCCACCAGGCCGTCGAGGAGCATCTCGACCATGTCCTCGTGATTGCCAGAGCGCACCCAGCATTCGACGTCCGGTCGCGCGGCCACGAACTCCGCGAGGGCCGGGCCCACGAGCCCTCCGGCCAGCGATCCCAGGACACCGAGGCGGATGCGTCCGCGCTGCCCGGACTGCGCGAGGCGCGCCGTCTCCAGCCCTTCGTCGAGGACCTGGAGGGCGCGGCGGGCGGCGGGCAGGAAGCTCTCGCCCATCGGGGTCAGCGCGACGCCGCGGCCACGGGTGAACAGCGCGCCCCCGACCGCCGCCTCCAGGGCGTGGATGCGCGCGCTGATGGCGGGCTGCCCGATGCCGATGGCGAGAGCGGCCCGGCTGAAGCTGCCTTCGCGGGCGATGCGATCAAACGCCATGAGCTGGGCGCGGTCCATCCGCCTCGGAGTGTAGCATCGATGACGTCGATGGGACTGATCGTCTCGATCGTCTTGATCGATGCAAGCAGTGGAGGTAGGTTTGCGTCCGACGGAGGACACACTTGATCCGAATTGCCCGCGCCGAGGACGCCGCCGAGGTGGCCGCAATCTACGCGCCCTTCGTGACCGGCAGCGCCACGTCGTTCGAGTACTCCCCTCCCGACGCCGCCGAGATGGCGGCGCGAATCGCCTCCGCGCTCGCCTACGCGCCGTACCTGGTCTCCGAGGCGCGGGATGGGATCCTCGGCTTCGCGTACGCGTCGAAGCATCGCGACCGGGCCGCCTACCAGTGGTCGGTGGACGTCAGCGTGTACATCCACGAGCGCGCGCGACGGCAGGGTGTGGGGCGCGCCCTCTACACGTCGCTGTTCGCCCTCCTCCGCCTCCAAGGGTTCTACACCGCGCACGCCGGTATCTCGCTGCCGAACCCGGCCAGCGTGGGCCTGCACGAAGCGCTGGGCTTCCAGCCCGTCGGCGTCTACCGATCGGTGGGATTCAAGCGCGGAGCCTGGCACGACGTCGGCTGGTGGCAACTCGCCCTGCGCGAGAGGACGGGGACTCCGGATCCTCCGCGCTCGCTCGCGGACGCGCAGCGGGATCCGGAGTGGGTACGGGCGTTGGCGGCGGGCGAGGCCTGAGAGTTATCCGTCCCGGGACGGATAACTCTGAAGAGAGGCGACGAGCGTCGGTCGACCGCATGCTTGTTCAGGTGGACACCAGCCGGAGCAACACCCACCAGGGCCCGGCCACGCTCGCGCCTATCGCGCCCACCACCGGAGGGATCGGTATCCCGAACCGGGATCGATGGCCGAGGGCTGCCGCCGCGGCGGTACCAGCGATGACGGTGATCGTCAGAGCGATGGCGCAGGTGTACGCCTCTCCGAGAACATACGCGGGCAGGTCGAAGTCCGCCGCCCACGAGTGGCACCGGGACGCCCACTGGACGTGGCCAGTCGCCTCGATCCCGGCAACGTACGTGGGCAGGAAGCAGGCCGGGAGCGACACGGCCATCCGTCCGCGTCTTCGGCCACGCCGAAGGAGAGAACCCGTCGTCACCGTCAACGCCGCAACCCCCAGGATGCTGGCGGGATACAAGTACGCCAGATCGGCCATCAAACAGGGCAGCCTGGATGGTGGCCTATTGAACTCGGGCGCATCACCACCCACGTAGAGGACGACACGGCGTGGCCAGAAGAGCGCCGTGGCGATCCCTAGCGGCACGCCCACCCAGAAGACGATCCTGAACACGCGACCTCCGCGTCGCATCGCTCTTGCCGATTGGACACTGGGGCTCTGCGGGCGGTTCCTCTGAGTGGGCGGCCAGCTTCGATCCGCCAGCAAGAGCTAACGGAGCTGCGCGTCGTGCTTCTGCCGCTCGATCCGCCGGCTCTCCACCCGCAGGTCCCGCTGCAGATCCGCCCGCTCCCGCGGGCCGAGCACGCCGTCGTTGTGGCGATACCGGAACTCCTCGGCCCGGATGCGCGCCTCCTGCGCTTCCAGCCGCACGTATTCGCGCCCGGCCAGCGCGCCGGAGCGCAGCCCCTGGCGCAGGCGCACCTGCTGCGCGCGCTCGCGCCCGTCGACGGGAGCCGCCGAAGACGCGGGCGCCGCACCGAGCGCCGCCGCCGCCAGTACCGCGAAGATGAGGACTCGTCGGGTCATGATCCCTCCTGATCGGGCTCCACGCCGCCCGTTCATCACCTTTGACCGGAGATGGCGGCGCGGGTTGGCCCGGATCAGGAGGTCGTGACCCGACTCACACCACGGCCAGCTCGTACAGGTAGTCCACGAACGAGCGCACCGCGCGGTCCCAGCCCGCGATCTTCGGGTTCGAGGGCTCGATCACGAAGTACTCGTCGGGCGCGTGCGCGCCGCTGCCGTGGCCGAGGCCGAAGTGCGCGGCGGGCAGGCTGAGGGGCGCGTTCGTGAAGACGTACCCGGGATAGGAGCCCGCGTTGCGCGGCTGCATCACGGGGTCGAGCCCCGCCCGCTTGTACACGGCGAGCTCGGCCCGGATGACCGGAGCGTCGGCGGCCGTGCTCGTCGGGTCGTACCCGCCGCTCGGGTTGACTTCGATGTCGCCGAACCCGTGCTTGGCCAGGTGCGCCTTGAGCGAGGCGACCGCGCCGTCGTAGGTCATGTCGGGCACCAGGCGCAGGTCCAGCTTGGCGACGGCACGATGGGGCAACACGGTCTTGCCGCCCGGCCCGGTGTAGCCCGCGACCAGCCCCTCGATGTTCACGGTCGGCGTGAAGAAGAACCTCTCCAGCGACGCGCGCCAGGTTTCGCCGTGCGCCCAACGATCCACGGACAGGGAGCGCTTGGCCGTGGCCTCCGCAACACGCGCCGCGTAGGCGTCGAGCATCGCCTTCTGCGCCGCGTCCGGCGGCCTGGCCGCGGCCGCGAACCCCTCGATGGCGGGATCGCCGTCCGCGTTCACGAGGGTGGCCAGAGCCTGCACGAGGTGGAAGGACGGGCTGTCCAGGCGCGCGCGGTTGCTCGAATGCACGTCCTTCTTCGGGCCGCGCCCCCACTTCTCGCCGCTCGAGATCAGCTCGAGCTCGACCACGCCCTTGGCCCCCAGGGAGACGGTCACGCCGCCGTCCGGGTCCTGCGACGCGCTGGGCATGAAGACGCCCGAGCAGCGCTTGAGCGCGGCCGTGACCTCCGGGCGCTGGATGACCTGCCGGAAATGCGGCGAGCCGATCTCCTCTTCGCCTTCGGCGACGAGGACGAGGTTCACGGGCAGCTTCTTCCCCGCGCCGCGGATGGCGTGAAGGGCGGCCAGGAAGACGGACTCGGGGCCCTTCTGGTTGACGGCGCCGCGCCCCATCACGACCTTGCCGAACCCGGGCTTGTCCACCAGGGCCGCGTCGAAGGGCGGCGAGGACCACTCGGACGGATCGACCTGCTTCACGTCGTACATGAAGTAGATGCCGACCGTGCGCGGCGCCCCCGCGTCGAGGGCGGCGAACACGCCGGGGTGGCCGTCTGTGGCCACCTTGCTGACGGTCTGGAATCCCGCGTCGCGGGCCAGCCGCATCATCAGGTCGCAGCCCTCGGCCATCGAGCGGTTCTCGGCGGCGATCGAAGGCAACCTCACCCATTCCTGCAGGCGTTGCACGCCTTCGGCGTGGCGCTTCTCGATCTCCGCCTGGATGGCGTCGTCCGGCCCGTTCGCGGAAAGAACGGAGCGCGGCAAGGAGAGCGCGGCCACGGTCGTGGCCGCGGTGCCGAGGAAGTCGCGTCGAGAGTGTGTGGACATGGCCCGGAGTCTAGCGTAAAAGCGCGGCATGGAACTCCCACTCACGCCCCTCGAGTTCGCGCGGCGCGCCCGCCGGCTCTACCCGGAGCGCGAGGCCGTCGTGGACGGGGATCTGCGGCTCACCTACCGCGAGTTCTTCGAGCGCTGCGACCGCTGGTCGGCGGCGCTGCAGAAGCTCGGCGTGCGTCCCGGCGACCGTGTCGCCTATATCGCGCCCAACACGCACGCCCAGCTCGAGTCGTTCTACGCCGTCCCCCAGATCGGCGCCATCGTCGTGCCCATCAACTACCGGCTGACCCCTGCCGACTTCACGTACCTCATCCAGCACAGCGGGGCCAAGGTCGTGTGCGCCCATTCGGATTACCTGGACGCGGTGGACTCGATACGCGGCGAGCTGCCGGACGTGCAGGCTTTCGTGGCCCTGGAATCGCCCCGCGCGGGCTGGCTCGATTACGAAGCCGTGCTTGCGGCCTCGCCGGCGTCGTTCGCCCGTCCGGAGATCCGCGAGACCGACCTCATCACCATCAACTACACGAGCGGCACGACCTCGCGCCCCAAGGGCGTGATGATCACGCACCGCAACGCGTACATGAACGTGGTGGGCACGCTCGTGCATCACCCGATGAGCTGCGCCGACCGCTACCTGTGGACGCTCCCGATGTTCCACGCCAACGGCTGGACCTTCGTGTGGATCGTCACCGCGGCGGGGGGCTCCCACGTCTGCCTGCGCAAGGTGGACCCCGCGGGCGTGTTCGCGAGCGTCAAGAACGAAAGGATCACGATGTTGTGCGCGGCCCCGACCGTGCTCATCGGGATCGCCTGCGCCCCCGCGGAGCTGCGGGCGGGCACGGGCGCGCCGCTGCGGATCCTCACCGCGGGCGCGCCGCCCGCGGCCGCCACCATCGAGCGCGTCGAGGGGGAGCTGGGATGGACGGTCACGCAGGTCTACGGGCTCACCGAGACCGCGCCCTTCATCACGATCTGCGAGCCGCGCCCCGAGCACGCGGCCCTCCCCTTCGCCGAACGGGCCACGATCAAGGCGCGCCAGGGCGTGGAGCTCATCACCTCCGGCGAGCTGGCCGTGCACGACGAGTCGGGGGCCGAGATCCCGGCCGACGGCGAGACGCTCGGCGAGATCGTCGTGCGCGGGAACGTCGTGATGAAGGGCTACTTCAACGACCCCGAAGCCACGGCGCAGGCGCTGCGCGGCGGATGGTTCCACACGGGCGACGCGGCCGTGGTCCACCCCGACGGCTATGTCGAGATCCGCGACCGCCTGAAGGACGTGATCATCAGCGGCGGCGAGAACATCTCCTCGGTCGAGGTCGAAGGCGTCCTCCTCCGCCATCCCGCCGTGCAGGAGGTCGCGATCGTCGGGCTGCCCCACGAGAAGTGGGGGGAGGCCCCGCACGCCTTCGTGGTCCTGCGCGCGGGGGCGCAGGCGGAAGCGGACGAGTTGCGCGCGTTTGCGCGCACGCACCTGGCGCACTTCAAGGCCCCGCACGGCGTCACGTTCCTGGCCGAGCTGCCGAAGACGGCGACGGGCAAGGTCCAGAAGTACGTGCTCCGGGGCGGCAAGGCCGCTATAGCCCGGCAATAAGGCAAGGACGTCGCCATCCGCATGCGTGCGCCGGTAGGCGATGATTCCGCAGGAGGACATGAGAAAGAAGAACACCCTCGACGAGACCAAAGCGCAGCGGCTTCGCCGTGGGAGACGGAAGTTCGTCCGGCTGGCGGGAAAGATCGATTTCCGCGACGACTGGGACTACAAGGCCGCTCGGCGGCGGTCCCGCGCCTAGATCAGTCCACCCTCAGGCGTCCGCCCATCCCCTCCGCGTACCTCAGCCGGCGCACGCGCGTCCCTTCCACTGGCGGCGGACAGGGCTTCATGATCAGCCTCGGCCCCGCGTCCCCGCAGACGGTGACGGTCTTGCCTCGGCACTCGGCCAGCGTCGCGGCGTGGTACTGGAACGCGAACGGAAACATCTCGATCTCCTCCCGGAGCACGATCGCGGACTCCGGCGTCGCGCACACCTCGCGCATGGCCTCGAGCTGCAGGCCGATCGGCGTGCCGTAGCCGGCGGAGCGCGTCCCTCCCGTCGCGCGGATGAAGCCCATCCAATGGACGAGAACCGAGAACTGCGCGAGGGCGACGACGGCGAGGACGATCAGGGCAACGACGGCCGCGCGAGATTGGCGGCTTCGCAGCCAGGCGAGAGCGGACGCGACCCCGAACACGGTCACCCACTGGGAAGCGAACGTGTAGTGGGCATGGACCTCGAGGCGCACGGCGGCCAGCAGCAGGACGTTGCCGATCCAGGCCAGGAGGGCCACGCGCCCCAGGCGCCGCACGCGTGGGTCCTCGGAGACGATCGCGGCCACGATGCCGGCGATGGTCAGCGCGAAGAAGAGGACGACCGCGGCTTCGGACGCGGGCTCGAGCAGACGACCTGACGGGCCCATCCACTGGCGGAAGGCGGGCCAGGTGCCTTCGAAGTAATAGGGGAGCCCCCAGGTCGTCCAGATGCGCGGCGTCTGCAGGAACAGCCACCCGAAGCCGTCCCACGAGAAGGGCAGCCGGGCCGCGCGGCGCACGACCGGCGCCCGCATCAGGAAGAGCAGGTACGGCACGTTCACGAGGACGATGGAGCCCACGAGCGCGGCCGCCGGCCCCCGCCCACGGCGGCCCTGGGCCCAGAGCTCCGCTCCCACCACCGCGAGGGCGGCGAACGCGAACGGCATCAGCATGGGATGCGTGGCCAGGCCCAGGCCGATCACGGTCCCCAGCGCGAGAGCGCGGCCCACTCCGAGGTCCCGGTAGGTGCACAGCAGGGCGGCCGCCGCGAACACGGCGGCGTTGCTGGTGAGGTCCCAGGCCAGGCGCGACCATTGGAACTCGTAGGGCGACGACGCCACCCAGGCCACGAGCACGGCGAAGAATGCCGCCCCGCCGCCAAAGAGACGCCACAGCCCGAAGCACAAGGCGAGATGCGCGAGAGTGACCGTGAGCCCCATGGCGACGATCGCGACGCGCGGGTCCTCGCCCGCGACGGCCTGCACGACGCCGTAGAACCAGAACGCGGCGGGCCCGTAACGCAGGCCAAGGTTCCCGTACAGCGGGTTCGCGGACAGCCAGTGACCCGTCTGCAGCTGCCGGGCCGAAGCCCCCAGGAACTGGGGCTCGTCGCGCGCGAACGGCGCGAGATCGAGGTGCCAGAAGCGATAGCTGAGAAGGCCCAGCGCGGCCAGCACGACTGCGGCCCGCCAGAGTTTGTTCACGCGGACGAAGGCTATCGCAGTTCCCCGCCGTTTTTGCTCCGGGGCTTGACGGCGCGCCGCCGGCGGCCGATATCGTAAGCAGGGGCATACCCTCGGCCCCGCTGAGAGAGGCAACTCGCATGATGCGTTCAAGACGGTCGTGGTCGTTCCTCCCCGTCCTCATGGTCATCCTGGCCGGCCTCGCCGTCGCGGCGCGCGACACCGCCGCCGACGACAAGTCGGCGCTGAGGCTGCGCGCCTTCGGCGTGAACCTCGACAGCCCCGGGCGCGGCAGCGCGGCGACGACGTACGACATCAACATCGAGCGCTGGTCGACGCCGGAGGAGGCGGCCCGGCTGAAGGACATCCTGGCCGAGAAGGGCGCGGATGCGCTGCTCGAGACCGTCCAGAAGCTGCCCCGCGTCGGCTCCATCGCGAGGACCGGCCACCTCGGGTGGGACATCCGCTTCGCCCAGCAGATCGCGGCCGCCGGCGGCGGCCGCCGCATCGTCATCGCTACCGACCGCCCGATGAGCTTCTGGGAAGCATCGAACCAGCCGCGGTCCGCGGACTATGCCTTCACGCTGGCGGAGGTCCGGCTGGGGCCGGACGGCAAGGGTGAAGGCAAGCTGGTCCCGGCGGCGAAGATCGAGTACGACCAGGAGTCGAAGACGCTCGAGATCGAGAACTACAACATCGAGCCCGTGCGTCTCACCCAGGTCGAGGTCGTGAAGTAGCGCAAACGCCGGGCGCGGGCGTCACCGGGCCGGACACGGGGCGCCCGCGTCCATCCAGGCGCGGAACGCCGCCGTCACCTCCGCGCGGGGGACGGGGACGGCTGCGCGGCCGGCGCCGGGCTCCCAGCCCCAACCCACGAGCTCGTCGCGGGTCACATGGTCGAGCATGGCCGGAAGGTCCTTCCCCCCCGTCTTCTGCGGATCCTTGATCGTGGCGCAGAGCTGGGCCGGTGTGAGCCGGATGAACACCATGGGCGTGCGGGCGGGAGGCAGATGCCAGTTGGGCGCCCCCGGCGGCATGTTCGGGCCGAGGCTGGCGGGCAGGTTCTTCGTCTGATGGCAGGTCGTGCAGGGCAGGCCGGCTGCGCCCTGCCCTTCGGGCCCGCGCTTGACGTTCTGGCCATGCGTCCGCCCGTCGTCGAACTGGAGCGGCGCATCGCCCGGGATGTGGCAGTTCTGGCAGCGCGGATGCTGGAAGACCTGCCTCACGGTCTCGAAGGCGGCGAGACCGGCGGCGGGATCCGCCGGCGTCGGCGCCGCCGCCTGGTTGCGCGTCGAGATCCCCACGACCAGGGCGAGCGCGGTGACGCCGATCGCGGTCCTCACGCGAGCCTCAGCGGCAGCCGGCGCAGCCTCTTCCCCGTCGCCGCGAACACCGCGTTGGCGACGGCGGGCGCGATCGGGGGCACACCCGGCTCCCCCACTCCGCTCGGCCTCTCCGTGCTCGGCACGATGTGCACCTCGACGACGGGCATCTCGAAGAGGCGCAGCGGCCGGTAGTCGTGGAAGTTCGACTGCTGCACCTTTCCCTCGCGGAACGTGATCTCGCCGTAGAGGGCGGCGGAGAGGCCGAAGACCACCGCGGACTCGAGCTGGGCCGTCACGCCCGCGGGGTTCACGGCCGTCCCGCAGTCGATCGCGCACACCACGCGGTGCACGCGGATCTTGCCGCCGTCGATCGAGACCTCCGCCACCTGCGCCACGTAGCTGCTGAACGACTCGTGGACGGCCAGGCCGCGGAATCGGCCCCGCGGCAGGGGCGTGCCCCAGCCCGCCTTGGCCGCGGCCAGCTCCAGGGCCCCGAGGTGCCGCGGATGTCTGGCCAGGCGCGCGCGGCGATAGGCCAGGGGATCCTGTCCGGCCGCCTTCGCGAGCTCGTCGATCATCGTCTCCATCACGAACCCGCTGTGCGAGTGGCCGACCGAGCGCCACCACAGCGTGGTGACGGGCGACTTCGGGGCGTGGTGCTCGACGAGATGATTGGGCACGTCCCCGAGGTACGCGGAGTCGAAGACGCCTTCGACGGCCGTCGGGTCCACGCCGTTCTTCACCATCCCCTCGAACGGAGTGCCGATCAGGAACGACTGGCCGACCATCGCGTGCTGCCAGGCCACGGGCGCGCCCTTGGCGTCGAGGCCGACCTTCACCTTGTGGAAGAACTGCGGGCGGTAGTAGCCGCCGTGGATGTCGTCCTCGCGCGTCCAGACCGTCTTGACCGGCAGCTTCGCGGCCTTGGCCACCTCCACCGCCTCGCGCACGAAGTCGGAGGTCGGCGTGGCCCGCCGCCCGAACCCTCCGCCGAGGAACTGCGTGTGGATCTCGACCTGCTCGGGCTTGAGGCCGGTGATCTGGGCGGCCGTGCCCTGGTCGACGGTCTGGAGCTGCGTGCCCGTCCAGATCTCGCACTTGTCCGCGGTGATGCGCACCGTGCAGTTGAGCGGCTCCATGGGGGCGTGGGCCAGGTACGGCAGGTCGTATTCGGCCTCCACCACGTGCGTCGCCGTCTTCATCGCGGCCGCGACGTCGCCCGCGGCCTTGGCCTTGACGCCGCCCGGCTGGTCCGCGAGCGCGCGATACGCGCGCGCCATCTCCGTCGTGTCGATGGTGCCGCCGTCGCCGGGATCCCACTCGACGTCGAGCGCGGCCCGTCCCATCTTGGCCGCCCAGAAGTTCTCGGCCACCACCGCGACCCCCGAAGGCACCTGCACCACCGCCTTCACCCCGCGCACCTTCAGCGCGGGCGCGCCGTCGAAGCGCTTCACCTTTCCGCCGAAATAGGGTGACCGCGCGACCAGCGCCGTTTGCAGGCCCGGGAAGTGGACGTCCATCCCGAAGTCGGCGCGGCCCGTGACCTTGGCCGCCGAGTCGAGCCGCTTGTGCGGCTTGCCGATCACCGTCCAGGCCGAGCGCGGCTCGAGCGTGACCTCGGTGGGCCGTGGCAGCGCCATGGCCGCCGCCGCCAGCTCGCCATAGCTCGCGCGATGAGCCCCCGCGACGACCTCGCCCTTGACCGCGCGGCACTGCGCGGCGGGGACGCCCCACTTCTGCGCCGCCGCCTGCACGAGCAGCGTGCGCGCCACCGCGCCGACCTGCCGATAACGATCGAATTCGCCGGCGATGCTGGTGGAGCCGCCCGTCATCTGGATGCCGAAGAAGGGATGGGCGTAGGCGGCGGCCACGGGCGCATGTTCGACCTGCAGCTTGGACCAGTCGAGGTCCAGCTCCTCGGCCAGGAGCATGACGAGGCCGGTCCACATCCCCTGGCCCATCTCGGAGTGCGCGAGCACGACGGTGACGGTGCCGTCGGGCGCGATGCGCAGGAACGCGTTCGGATCCGGCAGGGGTTTGGCCGGGCCCGCCGACGGACCTTCCTGGGCGGCGAGAGGTCCCGCGTAGAACGCGATGGTCAGCGCGCCCGCGGCCTGCGCGGACGTGCGGAGGAACGCGCGGCGGTCCATGCCGCCCGCGCTCACGACCGGCCTCCCGCCGGTCCGGCCGCGCGATGGACGGCGGCCCGGATCCTCTGATACGTCCCGCAGCGGCAGAGGTTCGCGCTCAGCGCCGCATCGATGTCCGCGTCCGTGGGATGGGCCTTGGCCTTGAGGAGGGCGGCCGCCGCCATCACCTGTCCGGGCTGGCAATAGCCGCACTGCACGACGTCTTCGTCGATCCAGGCCTGCTGCACCGGGTGCAGCCCGTTCGCGGAGAGGCCCTCGATGGTCGTGACCGCCCGATCGCCGACGGCGGCGATGGGCATCACGCACGACCGCGCCGGGCCGTCGCCGACGTGCACGGTGCAGGCACCGCACTGGGCCATCCCGCAGCCGAACTTGGTGCCGGTGAGGCCGAGGACGTCGCGCAGCACCCAGAGCAGCGGCATGTCCTCCGGCACGTCGACGTCATGGTCCTGGCCGTTGACTCGCAGTCTCATGTGTTCCTCTAGGACCCAAGATCGCCATCGCGCGGGCCGGAGTCAAGCGAATACCGCGAAGTTGACCGTCACCGCCTTTCCGACAATTTCGCCGGGTTTCACAGCGGCAGCACGGTCCCGGTGAGCAGCCCCCCCTTGCGGTCGTACAGGTCCACGCGCATCGAGGTCGCGGCCGCGTCGACGGAAAGCCGCGTGAACGCGTCGTCGCCGAGGATGGGACCGTGTCGGCCCATGGCGAAGTCGTACGGAGGGTTCGCGATGGTGCCTTGCAGGTCGAAACGGTCGCCCTGTCCCAGGCGCGGGCCCGGGAAGAAGAAGGGCGACGAGATGACGGAGTAGACGCGGAAGCTCGGATCGCCGGGACAAACCAGCTCCGACCAGCTCGAGCAGTGCACGTCGCCGGCGAGGAACACGACCTTGCGAATCCCGCGGCTGCGGATCGCCTCCAGGAGCTGCCCGCGCTGCCCGGGGAACCCCGCCCACTTGTCCGAGATCTCCGAGCGGTCGTCCGGGAACATCGGCACCGACGTCACGACGAACTTCGGCGCCTCCGGAGGCGATTCGGCCAGCCACTGCAGGAGCGCGCTCATCTGCACGGTACTGATGATCTGGGGATCCGCTCCGGCCAGGCTCACGTAGCGCTCGTTGCGCGTGTCGAGGACGAAGAATCGCGCAGAACCGACGTCGTACCGATACCAGTAGCGCGTCGGCGTGCGCGCGAACTCCTCGCCGCCGGGGCCGGACAGGTCGAAGGCGGGCCCGTGCACCACCTGGTACGACTGGTAGGCGGACATGGCCGCCGCGTAGAGCACCTCGCGTCCCGGCCGCATGTCCATGCTCCAGGCGTCCCGGATCTCGTGGTCGTCGAGGATCATGTAGGTCGGGAGGCGGCTCATCAGGGCGCGGATGTGCGGCTGGCCGAAGGCGATCCGGTAGCGGGCCAGGAACTCATCGAGGTGGTCGTCGGGATCGATGCCCTGGAAGTCGTCGGCGTAGATCTGGTCACCGACCATCAGCAGGAAGTCGGTGCGCACGCCGGCTCGGATCTGTTCGAGGATCGACCGGAACGCCTTGTCCCCGCTCTCCTCGCCCCAGTGCAGGAGCCACTTCAGGAGGAGATAGCGGCACGAGCCGAAGACGAAGGAGACGGAACGGGCGGCACCCGCCGGCGGCGCCGTGCGGAACGCTCCCTTCGACGCGTCTTTCCAGTCGAGCGGTTCCCCGGGAGGGAGCGTGTCCCAGTCCGCCTCGCCGCGCACGAAGCCGATCTCGTAGTCGTAGTCCGTCTCGGGGGTGAGGCCCGCCAGGTCGACGACGCCGGTGTAGTCGAACTTGGCCATCATCTTGAATGCGCGCTCGGCCGCGGGCTGCCGGGTCGCGGCCAGGAAACAGCGCGCGACGCCGAAGACGCGCGCCCCCGCGGCGTCGGGGCCGCGCCCCCAGAGGCGGCAGGTCGTGTCCGTGGTGTAACCGACGATGGGACCCACCGTCAGGGGCTCGACGATCATGCGGTTCATATTCTCTTCACAATCGCGCCCCACATTGCGGGTGAGGAGGAAAGTGATGAACGGTCCCTACGCAACGTACCGCCGCGGGCGGGTGCTGATCGGCGTCCTGCTCGCCGTGCTGCTGGCCGGCGTGATCGGCGTGGCCGCCTACGACGCGGGCGTCTCCCACGGATTGGCCGGGCAGGTTCCCGGCGCCACCCCCGGCGTCTACCCCTACCCCCACTACTGGCGCCCCTGGGGCTTCGGGTTCTTCTTCCCGCTCCTGTTCGGGTTCCTGCTGCTCCGTCTGCTGTTCTGGGGCGGCCATCGCCGGTGGTATGGGCGTGGGTACTACGGCCGCGGGTACTACGGCGCCGGATACGGTGACGTACCGCCGGCCTTCGACGAGTGGCATCGGCGCGCCCATCAACGTGGTCCGGAGGATCCTCCCGCCGCGTCCAGCGTATAACGGTCGGCGGAGGCCGGGGCATGCCGCAGACGGTGCTCGTCGTCGACGACGAGCCGCGGATCGCCGCCATCGCGGCGGACTATCTGCGGCATGCCGGCTACGCCGTCCTCACCGCGGCCGACGGGGCGGAGGCCTTGTCCCTGGCACGGACGAAGCGGCCCGACCTCGTCGTGCTCGACCTCGGCCTGCCCGGCCTCGGCGGGCTGGAGGTGGCGCGGACGCTGCTCGCGGAGACCGCGGTGCCGATCGTGATGCTCACGGCACGGGTCGAGGAATCGGATCGCCTGCTGGGCCTCGAGATCGGCGCGGACGACTACATCACGAAGCCGTTCAGCCCGCGGGAGCTGGTGGCGCGCGTGAAGGCGGTCCTGCGCCGAACCGAGAAGGGCGCGGATGAAGGAGGCCGCCTGCGCCTCGGCGACCTCACGCTCGACACGGCTCGCCTGACCGTGACCCGCGGCCAGACCGGCATCGAGCTCACGCCGACGGAGTTCCAGCTCCTGTCCACCCTCGCCCGCCGCCCCGGGCGCGTCTTCACGCGCGCCCAGCTCCTCGACGCCCTGCGCGGAGACGTGGGCGAGTCCTTCGACCGCGCCATCGACGCGCACGTCAAGAACGTGCGCCGCAAGATCGAGCCGGACACGCGCAGCCCGCGCTACATCCTCACCGTCTACGGCGTGGGCTACAAGGCGGCCGACTCGTGAGGCGCGGACCCTGGCACGCTCACCCCCCGCCGTGGTGGCCGGCGGGCGAGCCCTGGCCGCCCGTCCATCGCCGGGGACTTCACTGGCGGCGGCGGTCCCGCTTCGTCTGGCGGATCGCGGTCCTCCTTGCCCTCGTGCTGGTCCTCAGCTCGGTGGGCACGGTGACGCTGGTGTCGGTCGCGCTCGGACGCGCCGGGGCCAGCATGGCGGGAGTCGGCCGCGCCGGGCTGGCCCTGGCCGCGGCCGTGCTGGTGACCGGCCTCGCGCTCGTCTTCCTTGCCGCCATGCGACGGATCGGCCTCCCTATGGGCGACGTGGTCTCCGCCGCCGACCGCGTGGCCGCCGGTGACTTCTCGGCGCGGGTCGCCGAGCGCGGGCCACCGTTCCTGCGCGCGGTGGCGCGCGCGTTCAACAGCATGACCACGCGCCTCTCGGAGCAGGACCGGCAGCGGCGCGAGCTGATGGCGGACATCGCGCACGAGCTGCGCACGCCGCTGGCCGTGGTGCAGGGACGCCTCGAAGGGCTTCTGGACGGCGTCTATCCGCGCGACGACACGCGGCTGGCCGAGGTGCTCGAGGAGACGCGGCTCCTCGCGCGCCTGGTGGAGGACCTGGGCACATTGGCCTACTCCGAGCGCGGGACGCTGGGGTTGCAGAAGGAGCCCACGGACCTGGGCATCCTGCTCGGCGACGCGGCGCGAGCGCTGGCTACGGAAGCTGCCGCCGAGGGGATCGGCATCCACGTCGAGAACGGGGCCGATCTCCCGTTGATCGATGTCGACCCGCTGCGCGTGCGCGAGGTCGTCATGAACCTGATCGCGAACGCGATCCGGCACGGAGAGCGGGGCACCGACGTGTTCATCGGCGCCGAGCGGAGTGAGGGCCACGTCACCGTCCGCGTGCGCGATACGGGCCCCGGGATCGCTTCCGCGGAGCTGCCGCGGATCTTCGACCGGTTCCAGAAGGGCGGACGCTCGCGCGGCTCGGGCCTCGGCCTGGCCATCGCCCGCAACCTCGTCGTGGCCCACGGGGGCGAGATCGCGGCGGAGAGCGAGCAGGGACGTGGCACGACGGTGACGTTCACGCTTCCCCTGGCCGCGTCCTGACGACGACTTGTGCTCCGTCCTCCCCTTCGTGCGGTTGACGGAGTCGCGATTTCGGGACTATAGATCCTCCGCCAAACACTGGAGGCACATGTGAAATCGAAATGGGCGATCCTGCTCGCGTCCGTCGTCGCGATCGCAGGGTTCGGGACTCTGATTTCGGCGCATGAGAACGGAAGGGACCGCGACGACCACCACGACTCGGACAAGCCGGCGCGGCTGCGGCCGGTTGCGTTCGCGGAGGGCTGGGACGATTACGCGGATGTCTACGCCGATCCCACCTACGAGAGGGTGCGGTTCTTCAAGGACGAGTCGGACGTCGTTCACCTGCAGGGGCTGGCGGCCCGGAAGGACGGCGACTACTGGAGGACGCCGGTCGAAGCGGACGGATCGCCGATCTTCGTGCTCCCGCCGAAATACCGGCCGGCGCGCCGGTTGATCGTCGTGGGCGCCGGCAACTGCGAAGTGGGCAACACGGACGCGGACGGCAAGTGCCGCGTGGACATCCTGCCGGATGGACGCGTCACGCTGAACGACACGCTGCCTTCGATCGTCTCTCTCTCGTCGATCACGTTCCGCGTGGACTAGCCGGAAGCGAGACGACGGCGGCTCAGTCCTCCCGAAGGGCGGCGAGAGGGCTCACGCGCGCCGCGCGCCAGGCCGGTAGCAGGCAGGCGGCGACGGTCACGGCCACGAGTAGGGCGACGACCGCCGCGTAGGTGACGGGGTCGGTCGCGCCCACGCCGTAGAGCATCCCGCGTACCGCGCGGCTGGCCGCGAGCGCGCCCGCGAGCCCGATCGCGATGCCCACGCCCGTCCGCCGCACGCCCTCGCCCAGGACCATGCGCGCGATGTCGCCCATGTCCGCGCCCAGCGCGAGGCGCACTCCGATCTCGCGCGTCCGCTGCGCGACGGTGTACGAGACGACGCCGTAGATGCCGATGGCGGCCAGGGCGAGGGCCAGCACGGCGAAGCCGGCCAGCAGCTCCAGGCTGAAGCGGCGAGCAGCCGTCGCGTTGTCCAGGTAGTAGCCGGTCGGGCGGATGTCCGCCGCGGCCACCGTCGAGTCCACCGCCTGCAGCTCGCGCCGCACTCCTTCGGCGAGGGCGAGGGCGGGCACCGCCGTGCGCACGACCAGGAACTGGTTGTTGGTGAGCCAGACGAGCAGGTCGGGGTTTGTCTGGTGATACGGCAGGTACACGTGGGACTCGGCCTCCGCCTCCAGGCTCGTGTGTCGCACGTCGCCGGCCACGCCCACGATCTGCAGGGGCCGGAAGCGCGCCTGCGAGTCCCGTACGAGAAGATACTTTCCGAGCGGGTCGCGATCCGGGAAGCTCTGGCGCGCCAGTGCGCGACTGATGATCACGACGGGCGCCCCGCCCTCGCGGTCGTCGTCCGTGAAGGCCCGCCCCGCGATCACCGGGATGCCCATCGTCTTGAAGTACTCCGGCGTGGCCATGCGGTATTGCGCGGTCGGGAGGTTGTCGTCGGAGGCGGGCGGCCGGTCCGCGACCTTGTACTCCGCGCTGGCCAGGGCGCCGTTGAGCGGGACGTGGTTGACGGCGGCCACCGCCGTCACGCCGGGCAGCGCGGCGACGCGGGCCTCGAGCTGGCGATAGAACTGGCTGACCTTCGCGAGCTCGCCGTAGTCCTTGCGCGGCAGGGACAGGCGCACGGTCAGCACGCCGGGATCGAAGCCCGCGTCCACGCGCATCACCTCGCGGAAGCTCTTCCAGAGAAGACCCGCGCCCGTGAGCAGCATCATCATGAGCGCGACCTGGGAGGCGACGATGAGGCCGCGTGTGCGGCTGCGCTCCGCGCCGCCGGCCGCGCCGCGCCCTTCCGCCTTCAGGTCGCGGTTGGGATCGACGCGCGCGGCGCGCACGGCAGGGGCAAGGCCGAACAGGACCGCGGCCAGCACGGCCGCCCCCAGGGTGAACAGCAGGACGGGCAGGCTGACGTGGATGTCGCGCGCGCGCGGAAGCGCCTCCGGGCTCAGCGCCACCAGCAAGGGGACGGACCAGCGCGCCAGCAGCGCGCCGAGCATGGCCCCGCCCAGGGAGAGGAGCGCGCTCTCCATCAGGAGCTGGCGCACGAGCTCCGACCGGCTCGCCCCCAGCGCCTGCCGGATCGCCATGTCGCGCCGGCGCTCGGTGGCGCGCACGAGCAGGAGGTTCGCGAGGTTCGCGCAGGCGATGAGCAGGAGGAGCGCGACCGCGCCCAGGAGCACCCACAAGCCCTGGCTGAAGTTGCGGGTCAGCTCCTCGGCGTAGGGCACGGCGAGCAGGCCGCGCTTGGACCCGTAGCTGGCCGGGTACTCCTTCTGAAGGCGGTGCAGGATGCCGTCGAGGTCTTCCATCACCTGGGCACGGCCGACACCCGCCCGCGCGCGTCCGATCGCGCGGAGGAAGCTCGTCGAGGTTCGGTTCTGGCGCCAGGGATCGCGGTCCGGCGCGAGCGGGATGGCGATCTCGGCCGTGCGTATCGGGAAGAAGAACTCGCGCGGCGTCACCCCCACGAGCGTGAACGGCTCGCCGTTGAGGATCAGCGGGCGGCCGACGATCGCGGGATCGCCGCCGAAGCGGCGCTGCCACAGGCCGTACGTGATCACGACCACCTTCTCCTGGCCCGGCGTGTCGTCCGCGGCCGCGAGCGTGCGGCCGACGGCGGCCTGGACCCCCAGAGTCGCGAAGAGGTTGCCGGACACGCGCAGCCCGCTCACCCGCTCCGCCGGCCCGTCGCCGGTGATGTTCGGGTTCCAGTTCCCGAAGCCCGCGACGGACTCCAGGGTCCGGTTCTGGTCGCGGTAATCGCAGAACTCGGGGAGCTGGAGCGGATAGCGATCGGTCGAGGTGTGCCGCGCCCAGAGGGCGAAGAGGCGATCCGGGTCCTGGAACGGCAGGGGGCGCAGGAGCACCCCGTGCACCACGCTGAAGATCGCGGTGTTCGCGCCGATGCCGAGGGCGAGCGTCACCAGCGCCACCAGCGTGAACCCCGGCGTGCGCGCCAGCCGGCGCGCGGCGTAGCGCACGTCCTGGACCAGACCCTCCATCGCCCCTCCCGCTCGGCCCGTGGCCGACAAGGGACAGTACGACCGGGAGGCGGCGCGCCAATCTGAGCGTTTGCTTAGACCGGGGTGCTTAGCGGGTGTAGCCCTTGGGAGCGCGGCCGGGCGGACGCGGTCCGGTCGGGGTCGTGGCCACGGGAGAGCCGGTGTACGGCCACATCCGCCCGTCCGCGGCGCGGATGCGCGGGATGTTCTCGCGGCCGGAGAGCGTGGACAGGTACCACACCCAGCCTTCTCCGCCGGAGAAGATCATGTAGCCCTTGTAGTACGGCCGCGGAGGGAGGCGCGATCGGCTGCGCTCGAGCAGGTCGGCCATGGGGAGGACGGACGGCGCGGGCGAGGCGGTGGCGCCGCGCGACGGCGGCGCCGTGAGGGTCTGCACGAGAGCCCCCCCGCCCTTGGCGATCACCCACATCTCCACCTGCGCGCGGATGTCGGTCCGCACGTCCGCCTGTTTCCAGTACTGCTCGATACGGGCCGGGGAGACGAACCGGTACAGCACCTCCCCTTCGGAGCCGCGCGACGCGTCGACCAGGCCGTGGGGAGCGAGGCCGGTCACGTCGATGCGCTCGAGGCGCGCGTCCGGAGCCCAGCCCTGCGCGATGGCGAGGGCCCAGGGAATCTGGGCGACCGGATCGAGCAGCGCATACCCTCCCGGGGGTGCGGCGACCTCGACCACCTGCCGGCCGCGCACGGGCAACAGCTCGGCCAGGCGCGCGGGGGTGAGGGCCTTCATCCCGGGAATGCGCGGGACCTGCTGGGGGAAGGCCGAGTGCAGGCCGGTCCAAAGGCCGAAGACTCCGGCTCCGATGCCGGCGATCATCACGAGACCGACGAAGGCGGATACGACGGCACCCGCTGCCGACGCGCGCCGGACCGTGCGCCCGACAGACGCGTCGAGGACGACGTGCACGCGGTGCACGCCCCGCTGCATGATCGTGGGCTCGTTGACCGCGCCGCAGAACTCGCAGGAAACGGAGGTCGCATCCGCCGCGACCTCTCCCAGGGGCGCGCCGCAGCTCGCGCACTTGCGGACCTTCATGAGGGCGGGATGGTACACCGGGTGGCGCGGCTTGACAGGGTCCCCGCCGGCGTCTAGCGTCACTCCCCTACACACGGGACCAGGCCGTTCGTTCGACCCTGAAACACTTTCGGGAGGTTCGAATGCTGTGTGTCCGCCACCGTCTGCCCGCCCTCCTCGCGCTCGTACTCGCGGGGCTGCTCGGTCCCGCGGCCTGGCCGGCAGGGGCCGAGGATGCCACGCGCGCCTGCCAGGTCACGGTGCAGAACCAGGGCGGCATCTTCGTGCAGCACCGGGCGAATCCGATCGAAGCGTGCCTGCGCGCCATCCTGACCTGCCGCGAGAAGCCGGTGGCGCGGCAGACCGCGTGCCGTGCCCGTCTGCTCGTCCCCGGCGACGGCGTCTGCGCTGTGGGAACGCTGGACGCGGGAGCGCCGACGCTGGGGCCGGGAGCGGTGGCGGCGGCCGTGGACGACACGACGGGGACGGACAAGCTCTCGGCGGCCCTGCGCGCCCTCGTGGCCGAGCTCGACGCCGCCTGTTTCGCGTCCGGTGACACCGTGGACTTCTCGACCAAGGGCCTCGGGTTCTTGCCCGCGCCCGCGGACGCGGTCTCGCTGGCGGAGAGGCTCAACCGCGTTCCGGGCGGGCTGGGTTGTCTCGCCAACGCCGAGATCGGCAACACGACGCCGGTCGCCGCGAGCCTGCTGGCGGAGGTCACGCCGCTCGACGCCCATTGCGTCGTCGCGGACAAGGCCACGAGTCTCTACACGACGGCCTGCGCGATGGACAAGGACTGCGGCCCGCTCACGGGCCGATGTGGACGGCTCGCGTTTGCGCTGCGGGAAGGACCACGGGGCCTGAGCCAATGCGAGTCGTGCCCGCCCGGCCGTTCGCGCACGGATGGAGCGTGCGTGGAGTGCGCGCCCGGCCTTTTCTCGGGCACACTCGAGGCGGCGTCGTGCACGCCTTGCGAGACCGGGCACTACGCGGCCGTGCCGGGAAGCGCCATGTGCTCCACGTGTCCCGTCGGCATGTACCAGGATCGTGAGGGACAGCCGTCGTGTGTGTCGTGCGTGCCCGGCCGCTATTCCGACCAGCCGGGCGCAGAGTCGTGCGGCGCGTGCGCGCCCGGCTCGTTCTCGGACATGGGCGCCACTTCCTGCACGGCCTGTCCGCCGGGGCGCTTCGCGGAGGACGCGGGAAGCGCCACCTGCGCGCCCTGTGCGGCCGGCGAGCACTCGAACAAGGGCGCGGTCACGTGCACGGCCTGCGAGGCCGGACGCTACGCGGCCTTCGAAGGCAGCGCGGAATGCACGGAGTGCGCGCGGGGACAGTTCTCGAAGGCGGGTGCGGTCGCCTGCACCGCGTGTCCCGCCGGCAGCGCCGCCAACCTCCCGGGCAGCGCGTCCTGCACCGCCTGCAGTCCCGGCAACTACGCCCCGGAAGGTGCGGCCGACTGCCTTGCCTGTCCCGAGGGGACGGTCGCCCCGTTCGTTGGCTCCGCCCAGTGCCTGGCCTGCGGCGCGAATGGCAGACCCAATCCGTCGCGGACGGCCTGCGTCTGCGATCCCGGGTTCTACGTGCCGCCCGACGGGAAGGCGGCGTGCCTCCCGTGCCCGACCGGCTCCGCGTGCGATCAACGGGGCGCGGTCTTGCCCTGAAGCCTAGGGCCGCGTCACCCGGTCGCAACTCCAGGTCACACCGCCGTCGCAGGCTTGCTCGAGCAGCGCTTTCCCGCGGGCGGGGTCCTTGGCGACGCTGCGGCCGGTCGCGTAGGCCTGGCCGAGATAGCCACAGCCCCAGGCGTCCTTGGCGGCGCAGGCCTGCTGATAGAGCTGCACGGCGCGCCCCCCGTCGGCCGTGACGCCGCGGCCGCGCTCGTAGGCCCGCCCCAGGTACGCGCAACCGCGCGCGCTCCCGCCCCGGCAACCCACGTCGTAGAAGGCGAGCGCGCGCGCCGCGTCGCCGTCGGTCCCGCGTTGCTCGTAGAGGAGCGCGAGGTTCGTGCAGGAGCTGGCGGACCCGTCGTCACAGGCGGCCGCGAGCATGGCCTCGCGCCGGGAGTCGCCGGTCAAGGTGCCCGCCGCCCGTCGCGCGGCCAGCGACTCGCACGTCCCGCCCGCCTCCAGGAAGGCGGCCACCTTGCGGCGATGCGGCGGATCGCCGCGTCCCTCGAATCGATCGAGTGCGGCGCGGGCCTCGTCCAGGGGCGTCCGCCCTTCCTCGTTGCGGGCGGCGAGATCGGCGCCGCCCGCGCAGAGCGCGGCCACCGCGGGGAGGTTGCTTTCCTGGGCGGCACGGTGGAGCGGCGTGTTCCCGGCCTCATCCCAGAGGCCGGCCGGCGCATTCCGCGCCAGGAGCGCGTCGACGGATCGCCCGTCCGCGGCGGTGGTCGCGCTGTGGAGAGGCGTCTCCCCCATCTGGTCGCGCGCGGTGATGTCCGCGCCGGCATCGAGGAGGAAGAAGATCACCTCCGTACGGCCGCGGCCGGCGGCCGCGTGAAGCGCCGTCTCGCCCTCGCGGTTGCGCGCGCGCAGGCGGGCGCCCGCCGCCACCAGCGCGCGCACGCGCGCGAGGTCGCCGCCGGCGGCGGCGGCGACGAGGGGCGGATCGTCGGTGGCGCGCACGGCGGGGGCGGCCGCGAGCAGGACGGCGAAGACGACGGCGACGGTCTTCACGACGCCGTCCCGTCCAGCGCGCGCACCAGTTGCAGCACTTCGGCCAGGAACGCGTCGAGACGCTCGGGCGGGACCTTGTCGTTCTCGCGGTAGACGATCAGCCGTTCCTCGCGGCTCTCTACGCTCCATTGGCGGTGGGCGGCCAGGTAGGCGAGGGCCGGCTCGCCGATCGCCCGGCGGATGGCGTCCGGGTCGGGTCCGCGCAGCACGTAGTCTTCCGAGAAGCGTGGGTGCCCGTCGAAGGCGACCGGCTGGATGACGCCGAACGCTTCGCCCAGGTCTTCGAGCAGGGTCTTGGGGGCGAGGGTGAAGTCGGGCAGTCGCAGCGACGGCGATGCGACCCGCACGACCGTGCGCCAGGTGCTCGTGTCGTCGCTGCTGGCCGTGCAGCCGTAGTCGAAGAGGAAGAGGTCGTAGCCGTCACGCGACCCGCGCAAGCGGTTCTCGACGTAACGGCTCGTCCCTCGCCTGAGGAGCGCGAACGGTCCCAGCTCGGCGGCGGCGCCGTCGGCATCGGGGGCGTGGCCCAGGTACTCGAACCCGAGCGCGGGGGCGCGAAGGCGCAGCGTCTCCGCGCGCTTCTTCCTCTGACGCACGACGAACCAGATGAGCGCGGCCGTGCCGAGGGCCATCCCCGGGCACGACAGCGCGCCCAGCGCGGACACGAGCATCGGCACGTGTCCGCTCGACAACAGCGCGCCCGGGCCGGGGCCGGAGCTGGACAGCGTCGACACCGACCGCATCAACACGAGACCGCCCGCTCCGGCCAGCAGGAAGAACAGCGTCGTCAAAGTCGTCGCGACCGGCGGCCGGCGAATGGACACGCCGATGGCCACGCTCGCGGCCAGCAGGACGAGGCTCGGGCCGTAGATCAGCGCGGCCGTGCGCGCCAGCCGTCCCTGTTGACGGGCCGCGAAGTCGGCTTCGTAGGGAATCACACGGAATCGGCCGGCGTCGCCCTGCTTGGCGAACGTCGGGTCGTACAGGACCTTCAGCTCCTGGCCGGGATGAACCTGCGCTTCCAGGTCTTCCCATCCATTCACGTTCCGCACGACGTCCCCGAGCTTGTAGCGCTCTCGATGGCCGTCGATCGTCCCCATCGCCCAGTAGTCGGACGAAGCCCTTCTTCCGCTCGGCCGAAAGGCGACCCACGCCACGGTGAAGGTCGCGGGGCGGTAGGACTCGGCGTGCAGCGTCCGCTCGACCTGGGCAAGCAGGAAGAGGCCGGCGGGAAAGGCGACGATCGCGGCCAGGCTGGCCAGCAGGCCCAGCGCGTACGTCAGGATGACGAGGGCCTTGTGCATCACGGTCCTTTCCGACGCAGGGACCGCGCATCCTACCGCAGGCGACGGCCGACGGGCGGATGAATCAAAGGCATCGACGGCGGCGCGTAATAGGCTTGGTGTGGAGGTGATCTTGCGCATCCGCCCCGTCTTCCTCGCCGCCCTGCTGGTGACCCTGGCCCTGACCGGCCCCGCGCGGGCCGTCGAGCTCGACGCGCACCTCGCGCCGCTCAAGCCGCTCGTCGGCAAGACCTGGCGCGGCGTGTTCCCGAACTCCACGCCCGAGAAGCCGGTGGTCGATGTCTCGCGGTTCGAAGCCGCACTGAACGGTCAGGCCGTGCGCAACCTGCATTCGATCAACGACGGCGCCTACGGGGGCGAGAGCCTGATGATCTGGGACAAGGAGAAGCAGACGCTCGTCTTCTACTACTTCACGACCGGCGGCTTCTACACTACGGGAACGATCCAACCCCGGGACGCCGGCTTCACTACCCACGAGATCGTGAAGGGTGATGCGGACGGCATTTCCGAGGTACGGACGACGTTCCGTCTGCTCCCGGACGGGCGGCTCCACGTGCATTCGGAGTACCTGAAGCAGGGAAAGTGGGTCGAGGGCCGCAACATGCACTACGTCGAGGCCCCCGACGCCCAGGTCAAATTCAAGGAGTGACGGCTAGTCGCCCTTCAATCGCTTGATCAACTGCACCTGGCCCGCGTGGTAGATCGCGTGGCAGGTGACGCCGAGGACGAGATCGAAACGCTCACCCTCCGCGAGAGGCGACTTCACGCGGCCGGACTGGATGTCGGCGAGGAGGGCGACCAGCGCGCGCTGCTCGCCCTCGACCACCTCGCGGACCTTCGGCCAGGCCAGGCGCGACTTGGCGTCGAGAAGGAACCAGTCCTCGCCCTCCAGGACGAACGCCTCCGGCGTCTTTCCCGAGAGCTGCCCGCGCACGGAGCGGACACAATAGGCGTGATGGAGGGCGACCTCCGCGATGTTGTGGCGTCCGTCCGCGGGGCGCCAGAAGGCGAGCGCGGCCGGGACGTCGGCCAGGGCCGCCTTCAAGTCGGAACCATGCCAGGCTCCGGGTCCGTATCCTTCTTCGACGATCCGCGCCAGGACGCGCGCGTCCAAGCCGTTGGGGATTGCCGTCTTGGTGCTCGTGGCCGTGCTCACTGTGCGACCTCCTTCATCCGGGTCATCCGGTATGCTGGGAGGGTTGTACGTCGCAACGGGAGACGACTTCTTGGCGAAAATTGCGCTGACGGAAATGCCCTCGTCGCGCGTGCTGGCACGGGGCGACGGCTGGTCGGTATCGGACGTCGTCTGCCGGTCCGGCCCGGACGACCGTCCGTACGAAGAGCGGCATTCGAACTTCTCGATCGCGGTCGTGGCCGCCGGCACGTTCGAATACCGCTCGGCTTCCGGCCGCGAGCTGATGACGCCGGGCTCGCTCATGCTGGGCAGCGCCGGGCAATCCTTCGAGTGCGCCCACGAGCACGGAGTCGGGGATCGCTGCGTCGCCTTCTGGTACGCGCCCGCCTACTTCGAGCGCCTGGCCGCCGATGCCGGTGCACGCGAGGCGCGCTTCGGCGGGTTGCGTGTGCCGCCCCTGCGCGCGCTCGCTCCTCTGGTGGCCCGCGCGTGCGCCGCGCTCGGGGGGCCCGTGCGCCTGTCCTGGGAAGAGATGGGCGTGCGCCTGGCCTCCCACGCCGTGCCGCTCAGCCGAGGGCTGGCGCCCGGCATCCAGGCCGCGCCCCCGGGCGCGGTCGCGCGGGTCACGCAGGTCGTCCGGCGGATCGAGCACGATCCGGATGACGAGCTCTCGCTCGGCGCCCTGGCCCGGACCGCGCGACTGAGCCCGTATCATTTCCTGCGGACCTTCGAGCGCATCACGGGCGTGACCCCGCACCAATACGTCCTGCGCGCGCGCTTGCGCCGGGCGGCCACGCACCTCGTGACCGGGCCCGGGAAGATCCTCGACCTCGCGCTGGAGAGCGGGTTCGGGGACCTGTCGAACTTCAACCGCGCGTTCCGCGCGGAGTTCGGGATGAGCCCGCGGGCGTATCGCCGCCAGGCGGGCTGAGAGCCGCGCCGACCCTACCCCCGCGGCAGCTCCACCACGAAACAAGTCCCGCCACCGTCGCGGCCTGCGCAGCGCACCTCGCCGCCGTGCCGCCGCGCGATCTCCCGCACGAGCGCGAGCCCGAGGCCGGATCCGATGTCCGCGGGCGCACGCGAAGTCGGCCGGTAGAACGGCGCGAAGATCTTCTCGCGCTCGGCCTCGGGCACACCCGGGCCCCGATCGCAGACACGCACGTGGACTCGATCGCCGACCGCCGACACGCTGGCCTCGAAAGGCGGCGCGCCGTGCCGGGCCGCGTTCTCCAGGAGGTTGCGTACGAGCCGGCGCAGGAGCCGCCCCTCCCCGCGGACGGTCACGGCCTCACCGCTCACGTCCGCGGAATGACGGGCGGCCTCCTCGGCGACGAGCCCGAGCAGGTCCACGTCCTCGCGGCGGTCCAGCTCCTCCACCGTCTGCAGGCGGCTGGCCAGCAGGAGCTCGCCGATGAGCTCGTCGAGCTCCGCGATGTCCCGCGCCACGCGGTCGCGCAGGTCCGGCCGCTCCGCCCCCATCAGCTCCAGGGCCACGCGGATGCGGGCCAGGGGCGAGCGCAGCTCGTGCGACGCGCTCGCGAGCAACGTGCGCTGCGCGCCCACCAGCGCCTCGATGCGGTCGGCGGCGCGGTTGAAGCTCGTGGCCAGCGCGGCCACCTCGTCCCGCCCTTCGACCGAAACGCGCGCGTGCAAGTCACCCGCGCCCAGCCCTTCGACTCCCAGGCGCAAGCGTTCCAGACGCCGCGTCAGGCGGCGCACGACCGGGAACGCTCCGATCGCCACCGCGACCGCGAGGAGGGCCAGGATCACGAAGATGCTGGCGTGGCCGAGACGGCGCTGCTTCTGGCGCGCCACGAGCCAGCGGCCGTCGGGCAGGCGCAGGATGCCGACGGGGCCGCCGCGCGCCGGCATCCAGCCGCTCTGCCCGCGGCCTCCCGGAAACGGCAGCCGCTCCCCGACCACCGCCAGCGGCTGGCCGTCGGGACTCCAGAGAGACAGGTTCAGGCGCAGGGTCGCCGCCAGCGTGGCCAGCTCATGCCGCTGCTCCGCGGGAGGCAGCTGTGCCGGCAGCCGCTCCGCGATGAGCACGGCCGCGCCGTCCAGCACGTCCTGGTCCTGCGCGGCCAGCGCGCCGTGGTGCCAGGCTACGGCCACCAGCACCGCGAAGACGACGAAGATGGCCAGGAAGGCGAGATAGACCTGGAGGTACAGCCGCCGCATCAGTCCTCGTCCTGGGCGCGCGCGAAGACGTAGCCCGCGCCGCGCACGGTGAGGATGCGGCGGGGATGCCGCGGATCGTCCTCGATGGCGGCGCGGATGCGCGAGATGTGGACGTCGATGCTGCGGTCGAAGGCCTCGAGGGCATCGCCGCGCACGCGCTCCATCAGCGCCTCGCGGGAGAGCACGCGGCCGGCGCGGTCGGCCAGCGCGGCCAGGAGGTCGAACTGGTGGCTCGTGAGTGGACGCTCGCGCCCATCCAGGCGGACCTGCCGCGCCTCACGGTCGATCTCGAGCCGTCCGAAGCGCAACACGGGGCGATGGTCGGGGCCGGCACGGCGCCGGCGCAGGATGGCGCGCACGCGGGCGAGCAGCTCGCGCGGGTTGAAGGGCTTGGGCAGGTAGTCGTCCGCGCCCAGCTCGAGCCCGACGATGCGGTCGGTGTCGTCGCCGCGCGCGGTCAACATCAGGACGGGCGTGTCCGTGCGCGCGCGGATCCGGCGGCAGACCTCGAAGCCGTCCAGGTCGGGCAGCATCACGTCCAGGAGCACGGCCTGGAAGGCCCCGCCGGCGAGGAGGGAGAGGCCCTTCTCCCCCCGCGGGGCGACCGTCACCTCGAAGCCGTTCCCGGCCAGGTACTCCGAGACCATGGCCGCGAGGTGCGCATCGTCCTCGATCATGAGGATGCGGTCGGCCATGGAGGCGGATGGTAGCGCGCCCGTTGCCGGGCGCGCTCGCTCAGCGCTCGTGGTGCTTGTGAATCCGCTCCGCCAGGGCCTGGCGCTGGTCGGGAGTCAGGGTGTCGGACACGTCGGCCAGGGCCTGTACGAGCCGCTTGGAGGCTTCGTCCGCCAGCCCCATCTCCGACTTGCGGATCTCCTCCAGGGCGGCGCGATCGACGGTTCCGGTGCCGCCGAACTGGGCGTGGAACGCGTCACGGTTCTGCTGGTGCTTCTCCCGGAGCCGGAAGAGATCGTCCACCGCGCCGTTCACGATCCCGTTGATCTTGTCCTGCTGGTCGGAGCTGGCGTCGATGTCCCGCAGCATCCATTTGGTGGCGACCTGGAGGTGTTCCTTGGCCGCCTCCGGGCTCATGGCATGGCCGCCGCCGCCCCAGTGCCCACGCCACCCGTGATGGAACCCGCCCGCGGTGTTCTGGATGGCGGCCGTGATCGGCCTCGCGGCGATCAGGGTCAGGAGGGCGCCCGCCCCGATCGCCGCGTACAGAACGGTCCGGCTCCGCCTCGGCTTCGCCTCCGGCGTCACGTCGCTCTTCTCCTCCATCGCGTCCTCCGTTTCGGCCGTGCCCCCACGGCCTCACGAGAGAGAAGGTAGGGCGCGCGTCTTTCCGGGGTTTGTCCGTTCCGTGAAGTTGTGTGAAGCCGGCCTACCGCCGCCGGAGACGGGTTGCCGTCCGCGCCGTCGTGCCCCGCCGTGACGCCGCCGGCATCTGGTCCAGCCGCGCCTGCACCGTCTGCAGGCCGCCGACCTGGGTGCTCCCACCGCGTGGAAGCTGCGCGGCCTGGGCGCGGATGCTCGCCGAGCGGTTCTGCGGCGAGGGGTGGTCGCTGAAGAACTGCGACACTCCGCTCGGGTTGCCATGCTGCTGCGCCGCGAGCAGGTCGAAGAAGCTCGCCATGGCCATGGGGTCGTAACCCGCGCGCGACATCATCTGGGCGCCCACGCGGTCGGCCTCGCTCTCCGCGCTGCGGCTGAACTTCAGGAAGAGCGCGCTCAGGCCCAGGTTGCCGAGGAGCTGCTCGCCGATGCCGAGCCGGTGGTCGCGGCCGCCGAGGACCTGGCCCAGCAGCCCCACGCCGATCTGCGCTCCGTAGGCCTTGCTCGCCTGCGACGTCCCGTGGCGCTGTGCGACGTGCGCCATCTCGTGGGCCAGCACGCCGGCCAGCTCGCCTTCGTTGCGGACGGCCGCGATGAGCCCGCGGTTGACGTAGACATACCCGCCGGGCAGGGCGAAGGCGTTGATGTCGGACGTGTTCACGACGCGCGCGCGGTACTCGAAGCGCGGGCCGGGCGCGACGCGAGCGAGCCGCTGCACGATGGCGTTGACGTAGCTCTCGCTCATCCCGTCCCGCAGCATGGGCAGCTGCCGCTCCGCGTCCTGTGCGGCCTGACGGCCGACCTGGGCGTCCTGCTCGACGGAGAAGAGGTTGATCGCGGCCGCCGGCGTGGCGGAGGCCAGCGTCAGCGAGAACAGCCCGGCGGCGAGAGCACGTCGCGACAAAGCCTGGAACATGACGGCACCCCCTTGGATCGAACGACGGGGATCGATTGAGCAAGCGAGGTGCCACGTGCGTGCGGTCACCAGCGCTGGCGCACGCGCGCAATAGACACGGATCCAACAGCTTACGGACCAGGGTTCCGTGATGCGGACTGTAACGCGGGGGCCCTCTCCGCGTATGCCTCCCGCAGGGGACACCCGCCGTCCTGACACGTTTCGGCCACGGTTCCCGCGTCACGGAGGGAAGAGCCATTGGAGGCCCCATGACCTGCTTGTCGAGGAACGCCACTGTCGTGGGAAGCGCCCTCCTGTTCGTCAGCCCCGCCCTCGCGCTCGCGCAGTCCGTCGAGATCGACCACAAGGCCGTCGGCTGCATCGTCGTCGGCAAGTACCCGAAGATGAGCTCCTGCTCACACCCGCGTCGAGCCTCGCGCGGGCGCGCGTCTACTTCCGGCCCGAAGGCGTTCCGAGCTGGTACTACGTGGACATGAAGTCGGATCAACCTTGTTACGCGGGGATCCTGCCCAGGCCGGGAAAGAAGCTGGTCGGCAAGAAGATCGAGTACTACGTGGAGGCCCAGGACCGGACGTTCAACGCCGGCAGGACGGCGGAATACGCCCCGATCGTGGTGCGCTCGGCCCAGGAGTGTAAGAAAGAGGTGCCGGTCGCGCCCTTCCTGAACAACGCCGTGAGAGCGTCGGCTACTTCAGCTCGCGGCTCGAGTAGCCGAGGATGCGCCGCGCGATGACGAGGCGGTTGATCTGTCCCGTCCCCTCGAAGAGGTCGTTGATCTTCGCGTCGCGCATCCACTTCTCGAAGGGCAGCTCCCGCGAGTAGCCGAGCGGGCCCATCAGCTCGACCGCTCGCTGGGTGATGCGCGTGACCACGTCGCCCGCCTTCACCTTGCACATCGAGGACTCGAGCGTGTTGGGGAGGCCGTGGTCCATCATCCAGGCCGCCTTCACGGTCAGGAGCCACGCCGCCCGGAGCTGGGCCTCCATCTCCAGGAGGTCGCGCTCGACGGCGGTGCGGAGGTGGCGGGGCCTGTCGTAGCGGACCTCGATCCCCTGCAGGGCCAGCAGCTCCTTCAGCAGCTCCACGGTGGCGCGCGCGATGCCCAGCGCGCTGGCGGCGACGGAGGGACGCGTGGCGTCGAAGGTGGCCATCGCGCCCTTGAAGCCCTTCCGTGGGTCCGAGACCTCCGCGCTGCCCAGGAGGTTGGTGGCGGGGATGCGGCAGTTCTCCAGCACGACGGAGGCCGTGTCGCTGGCGCGGATCCCCATCTTGTGCTCCAGCTTGGTGACGCGCACGCCGGGAGTGCCCGCTTCGACCACGAAGGGCTTCATCCCCGCCCGCCCCGCCGCCGGATCCACGGTCGCCCAGACCACCATCAGACCCTCGGAGTCGACGAGCGCCTTGTGGCCGGTGGTGACGAAGATCTTCTCCCCGTTGAGGACCCAGCTCTCCCCGTCGCGCACGGCAGTGGTGCGGATGGCGGCGGTGTCGGATCCGCAGTGCGGCTCCGTCATGGCCATGCAGGCCCACTTCGGAGGGCCCTCGCGGTAGCGCGTGAGGAAGCGCTGCTTCTGCTCCGCGGTGCCGGTGGCTTCGATGGCGGCGCCGCCCAGGCCGGCGCCCGGGCCGCAGAGGTAGATGCCCGCGTCGCCCCAGGAGAGGGTCTCGATGACGTGGACGAGGGACTGGGCGGCGGTGCCACCCGTCTCCCGACGCGTCCCGGAGCGGAAGCTCTGCCCCGTCTTCAGCGTGACGTCCCACATGGCGTTGACGAATTCCCACGGGATCTGGTGCTCGCGCTCGTCGAACTCGCGCGCCGCCGGCCGCATGAGCGTCACCGCCACGCCGCGCACGAACTCGATGCGCTCCCGGATGTCCTCCGTCAGGCTGAAGCTGATCATCAGACGATCGCGATCCCTTCCATGACCGCGAAGGCGCGGCCGTTGCGCAGCCACATCTCCACGGGGTGGTCGCGGATGTACCCGTGCCCGCCCAGGATCTGCACCGCGCGGTCGGTGACGGCCAGGGCCATGTCGTCGGCGAAGGTCTTGGCGAGAATGGCCTCACGGACGCCGTCGCCGCCCTCGTCCAGCGTCCAGGCCGCTTCCCATACGAGGAGCCGCGCCGCCTCGATCTCGGTGGCCATCTCGGCCAGGGTGAAGGCGATGGCCTGGCGCTGCGCGATGGCTTCGCCGAAGGCGACGCGCGACTTCGCGTATTCCAGCGCGTAGTCGTAGGCGGCGCGGGCCTGGCCCACGGCCAGGGCGCCGAGGGCGACCCGCGACGCGCTCAGGATGCGCTCGAGACCGCCCGTCCCCTCCAGGCGCTGGCGGGCGGGAACGAAGCAGTCCCGCAGCTCGACCTTGTACAAAGGCAGGGCACGCAACCCCATGTTGCGCTCGCGCTCGCCGACGTGCAGACCTTCCGTCCCGCTGCGCACGAGGAAACCGGACGTGGCGCCCTCCGCGGCCGCGTACACCACCATCCACTCCGCCTCCGCGGCAAAGGGCACGTTGCACTTCGTTCCCCGCAGCCGGTAGCCGCCGTCGGCCGGCACCGCCCGCGCCTGCAGGGCGCGCGGATCGAAGTCGTAGCGCGGCTCGAGGAGGGCCGCGGACCCGGGCACGTAGCGCTCGCCGCAGTACGCGGGGAGGATCTCGCGCTTCTGGTCCTCCGTCCCCGCGAGCAGCACGGGCAGGGCGACGAGCCCGGGCGCGAGCATGGCCAGGGCAACGGAGAGGTCGCCCCAGGCCAGCTCCTCCGCAAAGAGCGCTCCCGTGACCGCGGAGCGCTCCCCGAACCCGCCGTAGGTCTCGGGCAGGCTGGCCGGGAGAAGGGCCAGCTTCGCGCCCGCGTCCAGGAGCGCCGCCGGCAGGTCCGCGCGCTCGTCCGCATCATGGGCCACGGCGCGCAACTGCCGGGACGCGAAACGGCGCACGGAGTCGACGAGGGTCTTCTGTTCGGCCGATGGCTCGAACCCGAACACTAGGAGTCCTTAGAAGCTCACCTTCGCCGCCAGCTGGATCTGCCGCGGGGGCTGGGCGGCGGTGAAGGTGCCGTAGGTCACCCGGCCCTGCCCGTCGCGCTGCGGCTGGTCGGGGAAGGCGCCGGTGCCGAAGATGTTGTTGACGTCGGAATAGTTGACGCGGTCAAGGAGATTGAAGGCCTCCGCGATCAGCTCCAGCCCGCCGCGGGCCCCGAAGCGGAAGCGCTTGGAGAGGCGCAGGTCCACGGCGAAGGTGCTGGGCAGGTTCTCGGTGTTGCGGCCGAGGCTGGAGGCCGCGTCCGCGGGGTTGCGGCGCGCGCGATCCGGTCCCGGGATGGCGCCGCCGTCGCCGTCGCCGTTGAGATCGGCCCCGGCCAGGGCGGTGTACGGGCGGCCGGAGGCCGCGGTCACGATGGTCGAGAGGCGCAGGTCCCACGGCATCTGGACGAGCCCGGAGAAGACGAAGCGCTGCCGCTGGTCGTTGATGGCCGGCCCGCGCTCGAGATCCCCGTCGAACCCGACGGGCACGCCCGTCGGGTCCTGGGGATCGCGGCCGCGGCCGTTGTCCTGGGGGATGAACGCGCTCTGGAAGTCCGTGGAGTTGTCCTCCGCCTTGCCCAGCGTGTACGCGAGCAGGAACTCGTAGCGGTGGCTCATGCGCTTGCTGAGCGAGACGGTGAGGCCCTTGTACCAGGTCTCTCCGAAGTCGGTGTACTGGAGGATGGAGGCGGACGTGCCCGCGACGCCGCCCACATCGTTGGGCCGCCGCCCGGCGCCCAGCGCGGGCAGGACCGGATTGAAGTCCACCGTGCCCACCTGGTGCTTGCCGCGCACGTACATCCCGTTGGCGGATAGTGCGAAGTCGCTGCCCAGCGCCTGCTCGAACCCGACGGCTGCCTGGTGCGAATAGGGCGTCTCCAGGCCGGGGTCCGGCGAGATGACGAGGCTCGGGTAGGAGCCACCGAGCAGGGCGAGAGCCGACGCCTCGGGCAACTGGTGGCCGGGCGCGCGCCATGCCGCGAGAACGACGGGCGAGGGGAAGCGCGCGACGAGGGTCCGCACTCCGTCCGTGCCGCCGCGGATCTCGTCCGTGATGCTGCCGATGGAGACGATCTCGTTGTCGAAGAAGATCCCGTAGGCTGCGTGCAGCGACGTGCGTCCCTTTCCCGTCGGGTCGAAGGCGAGAGCCAGGCGCGGCGCGAGGTTGTTTCCGTCGCCCGGGAAGTCGTAGGAGAAGCTCTTCCCGCCGAGGTCGGAGACCGAGTAGTGGTAGTCGGGCCAGTACTGCCTCTGGTAGCGCAGGCCCGGCTTGAGGGTCAGCTTGCGCGAGACGCGCCACTCGTCCTGGACGAACAGGGAGAGATCCCAGTTGCGATACGGCCCGCCCGGCTCCCCGTAGCCTTGGATGTAGGCGGCGGGGATGCCCAGCGCCACCGCCTGGATGGCGGTGATGGGCGCGGGCAGCAGGCCCGGGATGGCGGGCAGGGGCCGGAACAGGTAACGGCCGCCGAAATGGAGCGGCAGCGCCGTGTCGCGGCTGTCGATGAAGCTGAAATCGAGGCCGGCCTTCGCGGAATGGCTGCCCGCCGTGAAGCTGAGGGTGTCCGTGAGCTGGATGCGGTCGTTGGTCCGCGGCTGGGGCGTGAAGCGCTGGCGCCCCACGCTGGCCACGCCGGCGACTTCGAGCGTCGGCCCGCCCTGGTCGAACGCCGTGCAGGGCCCGCCGCAGTTGGGATCCAGGGAGTTGATGTCCTGCTTCTCGTGGGCCCACTGCAGGCGCGCCTCGTTGAGCCAGCGCGAGGAGAGGATGTCCGTCTGGGCCAGGGAGAGGCCGTAGTCGGTGCGGAGCTGCGCGGCGCCCCGGCTGCGGGCGATGAGCCCCCCGAACGGCTCGATGTTCTCGTTCGTGCGGTCCGAGTAGTTGGCCCGGAACACCAGGGTGTGGCTCGGCGACCAGTTGTGGTTGACCTTCCCCAGGAGCAGCGTGTCCTTGAAGTCGTAGGGGTTGGCCCCCGGCTGCACCGGGAATCCGGCGCGCCCGAGGACGGCGGCATCCGCGTCCGAGATGGTCACGAAGTTGTTGGCCGAGATGTCGAGGCGCTCGAAGGACAGGAAGAAGAACGTCTGGTCCTTGCGGATCGGACCGCCGAGGGTGGCCCCGTATTGCCACTGCTTGTAGGGGGCCTTGTCGCGGTCGATGGCGCCGCCGAAGACGTCGAACTGCTCGAAGTGGTCCTTCGCGTTCAGGGAGTCGTCGCGCACGAAGGCGAAGGCGTTGCCGGTGATCTCGTTGGTGCCGCTCTTGGTCACGATGTTGACGACGCCGCCCGAGGCCTTGCCGAACTCCGCGGAATAGGAGTTGGTCAGCACCTGGAACTCGCGCACCGCCTCCTGGCTGAAGGTGGCGCGCACGGCACCGACGACGGGGTCGTTGTTGTCGAGCCCGTCCACCATGATGTTGTTCGAGCGGGCGCGCTGCCCCGTGAAGGAGAGGCCGGAGGTCGCGGACGCGCCCTGCTGGGGCGTGTTGTCGAGGCCCACCCCGGGCGTGATGACGGAGAAGCTGATGAAGTTGCGGCCGTTGATGGGCAGGTTCTCGATCTGCTGCTGCCCGACCACGGAGGCGACCGCCGTGCGATGGGGATCCACCAGGCCGAGATCCCCGGTCACGGTGACGTCTTCGCCCCTTCCCCCGACGAGCAGGGCGAAATCGAGCTCGAGGTTCTGTCCGATGTGGAGGGTCACGCCTTCGCGTCGCTGCGTGGCGAAGCCCTGCATCTCGGCGGTGATCCGGTAGGCCCCGGGAGGCAGGGCCCCGATGAAGTAGCGGCCGCTGGTGTCGCTGACCGCGCTGCGCGAGGTGTTGGTGTCCACCGCGGTCGCGGTCACGGTGGCGCCGGGGACGGTGGCCGCGCTCTGGTCGCGCACGGTGCCCCGAAGGTCCGCGCCGGTGAGGCGCGATTGCGCGCGCGCCGCGGGCGCGGCGGCCAGCCCGAAGACGAGCGTGAGAACGGCCGCTCTGCTCCACATCTGAGGCCTCCGTTCCGATGCGCCGGTCGATCGTCCCGCGCGCCGGCCTGCCGGCAGGGCCTGGCTCGCCTGGATGGCTCCTAGGTTCGGTCTGCCGCTCCTCCCGCCCCCACCTCGAGAGCGGACAGCGTGCGCAGCGCGGACCCGATGTCGTCCGGACGGTGCGCTTCGTCCACCACGCCGTACGCGATGAAGCCCCAGAACGCGTCGCTGATCTCGTCCGGAGTGCGCGGCCCATCCGCGTGGTACCAGAGCGCAACTCCGTTGATGGCGCCGAAGATGAGGAAGCGCAGGAGGCGGAGGTCGATGCCCGGATGCAGCCGGCCGGTGCCGGCCGCCTCGTAGAGGAGGCCGGACCAGAAGGCTTCGTACCGGTCGCGCAGCTTGATCATCTCTTCGCGGGCCGCTCCCTTCAGCGACCGCCATTCGAAGAGCACGACCTGTGACGCGGGACGCGAGAGCAGGTAGCGCAGGCGCGCGCGCAGGGCGAGGCGCAGCCGCTCGACGGGGTCGCGCACGTCGTGGATGGCGGCGCGGATGCCGACGAGGTCCGCATCTTCGCCGCGCTTCATGAGCGCGAGGAGCAGGCTGTCCTTGGTCGGATAGCGGTAGTGCAGGCTCCCCGGAAGCATGCGCGCTTCCTTCGCGATCTCACGGACGGTCGTGGCCGCGAACCCCTTCTTGCGGAAGAGGCGGGCGGCCGCGTCGAGGAACCGGGCCTCGACCGGCGCTGGAATCGTCCTTGATTTGGGCAAGCGGCCAAGAGACTACCACCGGCCTCTTGGCTGTCAAGAGGCTATTTTCGTGGCCGCACACGGTCGGCGGGCTGATTCCTTGGCTGTCCGACCAAGCCATTGACCCGTGGCCTGCTCCGGGCCTAGGATCGCGTTCATGGGCGGTGCGGAATACCAGGCGCGCGGCGCGGTGGCCGTCATTACCTTGGACAACCCTCCCGTGAACGGGCTCGGCCATGCCTTGCGGCGGGGTCTCGTCGATGGGCTCGACCGCGCCGCCGCCGATCCGGCCGTCCAGGCCATCGTCCTCGTCGGCGCGGGGAAAGGCTTCTCCGGCGGAGCCGACATCAAGGAGTTCGGGACGCCGAAGATGACCGCGGAGCCGTCGCTGCATACGGTCATCCGCGTGGTCGAGGCCTCGCCCAAGCCGGTCGTGGCCGCCCTCCACGGCGTGGCCATGGGCGGCGGCCTCGAGCTCGCCCTTGCCTGCCACTATCGCGTCGCCGCTCGCGGCGCCCAGGTCGCCCTGCCCGAGGTGAAGCTCGGCCTCCTTCCGGGGGCGGGCGGGACGCAGCGCCTCCCGCGCGCGGTGGGTCTCGAGACCGCGCTCAACATGATCGTCTCCGGCACCACCGTGCCCGCCGTCCAGCTCGAAGGCACGCGCCTCTTCGACGCGATCGTCGACGGCGATCTCGTGGAGAAAGCGGCCGCGTTCGCGGAGACGGTGGCCGCGCGCCGCCCCCTCCCCCGGCTGCGCGACCTCCCCGTGCGCCATCCGAACGCGGAGGGATTCCTCGCCGTCGCCCGCGGCGCCGTGGCCTCCGTGTCGAAGGGCTACCCGGCTCCGCTCAAGTGCGTGGAGGCGCTGGCCGCGGCCGCGTCACAGCCGTTCGAGGAGGGCCTGCGCACCGAGCGCGATCTCTTCCTCGCCCTCCTCGGCACGACCGAATCGAGCGCGCTGCGTCATGCCTTCTTCGCCGAGCGCGCGGCGGCCAAGATCGCCGACGTGCCCGAGGACACGCCCGCGCGCCCCATCCGCAGCGCGGCCGTCATCGGCGCCGGCACCATGGGCGGCGGCATCGCGATGAACTTCGCGAACGCGGGCATCCCCGTCACCGTGCTCGAGGCCGATCGCGAGCGCCTCGACAAGGGCATCGCCACCATCCGCAAGAGCTACGAAGGCAGCGCCAAGAAGGGCAAGCTCACCGCCGCCCAGGTCGAGGAGCGGATGGGCCTCCTCCGTCCGACGCTCAGCTACGCCGACGTGGCCGCGGCGGACGTCGTGGTGGAAGCCGTGTTCGAGGACATGGCGGTGAAGCAGGCGGTGTTCAAGACCCTCGACGAGACCATGAAGCCGGGGGCCATCCTGGCCAGCAACACGTCCACCCTGGACCTCGACGCCCTGGCCCGGACGACGCGCCGGCCCGCGGACGTGATCGGGACGCATTTCTTCAGCCCCGCGCACGTCATGAAGTTGCTCGAAGTCGTCCGCGGCCGGGAGACGGCGAAAGACGTGCTCGCCACCGTGATGGGGCTGGCCCGGACCATCAAGAAGACGGCGGTGGTCTCCGGCGTCTGCGACGGCTTCATCGGGAACCGGATGCTCGAGCAATACCTGCGGCAGTCCCTCCTGCTCCTCGACGAGGGCGCGCTCCCCGCGCAGGTGGATCGGGCCCTCGAGGCATTCGGCATGGCCATGGGACCGTTCCGCATGTCCGACCTGGCCGGCAACGACATCGGCTGGCTGATCCGCAAGCGGCGCTACGCCGAGCACCCCGAGAGCGAACGCTCCGTGATCGCCGACCGCTTGTGCGAGCAGGGCCGCTTCGGCCAGAAGACGGGCGCGGGCTGGTACCGCTACGAGGCGGGGCGCCGCGACGCCCTCCCCGATCCCGCCGTGGACGAGATGATCCAGGCCTACCGGCGCGAGAAGGGAATCACGCCGCGACGCATCCCCGACGACGAGATCGTGGACCGCTGCGTCTTCGCCCTCGTGAACGAAGGCGCGAAGATCCTCGACGAGGGCATCGCGCAGCGCGCGTCCGACGTGGACCTCGTCTACCTCGCGGGCTACGGCTTCCCGCCCTTCCGCGGCGGGCCCATGTTCTACGCGGACACGGTCGGCCTCTTCAACGTGGTGCGCCGGATGAAGGAATTCGCGTGGGTCCCGGCTCCGCTGCTCGCCCGTCTCGCCGACGAGGGCAAGACGTTCAATCGCCCGTGAGACTCCCATGACCGACGCCGTCATCGTCTCCACCGCCCGCACCGGCCTCGCGAAGTCCTGGCGCGGCGCCCTCAACATGACCCACGGGGCGACGCTGGGCGCCCATGCCGTGCGCGCCGCCGTGGAGCGCGCGCGGATCGATCCGGCCGAGGTGGAGGACGTCCTCATGGGCTGCGCCCTGCCCGAGGGCACTACCGGCGGCAACATCGCGCGCCAGATCGCGCTCCGCGCGGGCCTGCCCGTGACGGCAGCGGGCGTCACCGTCAACCGCTTCTGCTCTTCGGGGCTGCAGACGATCGCGATGGCCGCGCACCGCGTCCTCGTGGATCGCGTGCCCGTGCTGGTCGCGGGCGGCGTGGAGTCGATCTCGTGCGTGCAGAACGAAGCCAACGGGCACATGGCCCACGACCCCTGGCTGGTCGAGCACAAGCCGGCCATCTACGACACGATGCTGCAAACGGCGGAAACGGTGTCGCGCCGGTACGGCATCCCGCGGCAGGCCCAGGACGAATACGGCGTGCGCAGCCAGCAGCGCGCCGCCGCCGCCCAGGCGGCCGGGAAGTTCCAGGACGAGATCGTGCCGTTCACCACGGTGATGGCGGTCGCGGACAAGGAATCAGGCCGCCTCTTCACCAAGGAGGTCACCCTCGGCGCGGACGAGGGGATCCGCCCGGAGACGACCTACGAGGCGGTCGCGAAGATCAAGCCCGCGCTGCCCGGCGGCGTCGTCGCCGCCGGCAACGCGAGCCAGTTCTCCGACGGCGCCTCGGCCTGCGTGGTCATGGACGCCCGCCTGGCCGAGAAGCGCGGCCTTTCGCCCCTCGGGATCTTCCGCGGCTTCGCGGCGGCCGGCTGCGAGCCGGACGAGATGGGCGTCGGTCCCGTGTTCGCGGTGCCGCGCCTGCTCGAGCGCGCCGGGGTCAAGATGGCGGACGTCGGCCTCTTCGAGCTCAACGAGGCGTTCGCGGTCCAGGTCCTCTACTGCCGGGACAAGCTCGGCATCCCGGACGACCGCCTCAACGTCGACGGCGGGGCCATCGCGATCGGCCATCCCTACGGCGTGTCCGGAGCGCGTATGGTCGGCCACGCCTTGATCGAGGGGCGGCGCCGCGGCGTGCGCTTCGTGGTGGTCACGATGTGCGTGGGCGGAGGCATGGGCGCGGCCGGCCTCTTCGAAGTGGCCTGACCTGTCCGTCGTACGCCTGAAGTCGTAGCGGCCCACTCCGCCTTCGTGCCGATGTGCATGCCCGGCGCGACCTCTAGCCTTGTCGCATGGCCCCGCGACAGCGCATCTCCCGATCCATTTTCCTGGTCGTTCTCGTCTCGTCCCGGATCCTGACCGCGGCCCCTGCGGACGAGTGGCCGGCTCTCCCGCGCTACGAGCCCATGGCCGTCCCCGCCGACAATGCGATGACGGCGGCGAAGGTCGCGCTCGGCCAGCAGCTCTTCTTCGATCCGCGCCTGAGCGGCGAGGGCCTGAAGGCCTGCGCGTCGTGTCATCGCCCGGAGTACGGGTTCACGGAGGGAACGCCGGCGGGCGGGCGCGTGTGCCCCTCGCTCTGGAACGTCGCCTACCAGGACAAGCTCTTCTGGGACGGCACCGCGTCCACCCTGGAGCGCGCGGCGGCGGGCATGTGGCGGTTCGCGCTGGCTCCGGGCAAGTCCGGAAAGCCGGGCACCGCGGACGTCGCCATGCGACTGAGCGCCATCGAGGGATACCGGTCCCAGTTCCAGTCGGTGTTCGCCGAGGACGCCACCACCGAAAACGTCCCGAAAGCCCTGGCCGCGTTCCTGCGTACTCTGGTCACGACGCGCACACGCTGGCTGCGCTTCCGCGACGGCAACGAGAAGGCGCTGACCAGGGACGCGCGGCGCGGCTGGGCGCTGTTCGACGGCAAGGCGCGCTGCACGGCCTGCCACAACGGCGCGCTCCTGACCGACCAGCAGTTCCACAACGTCGGCATCGGGATGATCGCGGAGAAGCCGGACCTCGGCCGCGGCAACATCGTGCGCGAGGACCGCTATCGCGGCGCGTTCAAGACGCCGACGCTGGTGGACATCCCGCGCACGGGGCCCTACTTCCACGACGGGAGCGCGGCCACGCTGGAGGAAGCGGTGGACGTGATGGCCGGCGGCGGAAAGCCGAACCCCTACCTCGACGCGGCTCTCACCCGCGCGAAGCTGACGGCACGCGAGCGCGCGGACCTCCTCGCTTTCCTCCGCGCCCTCACGGTCGAGGAGACGGTCGCGGCTCCGGAGCTTCCGCGGTGAGCATTCCCCGGCCGCGGAACGTCTCCGCCGCCCCTGGCGCTTCGAAGTCGAACCGCCGGCCTCCCGCCCGCCCCGCGACGCGATACCTCGCCCGCAACTGGAGGAAATCCGCCGCCCCGCCGATGAAGCCCGGGGCCATGCGGGTGGCCACCTCGTCCTCCACCGCCAGCTCCATCGAGAGGTTCAGTGAGGGACCCTGCCCGCGCACGAGGATGCTTCGCGGGCGTCCGGTGGCGGGATCGTTCGTCTCCGTGATGGAGACGTCCGTCGCGTAACCGATGGGACCGTCCGGACCGAGCGCGGCCAGGAATCCGGGGACGCGCTCGGGATCGGCCGCGTCCGCAGGCGGATGCACGCGCCCGTACACGAACGACAGCGCATCGTGATGCACCTGCCCCCACTGCCAGGTCACACCGTCCCAGAATCCCCAGTTGTGGTCGTGGTAGCCGCGCCCGCCGAGGGTGACGGTCTGGCCGCCGACGGCGAGCGTGCCCACGAGCGCGCCGGACATCACGGGCACGACGTACCCCGAGATCCAGCCCCTGGTCCCGCGGATCGCCAGCGGTGGCAGCGAGCGTCCAGGCACGGCCTCGAGCACGATCTCGCCCGTCACGCGTTCAGGAGCGGCGGACACCGTGCGCGCGCCCGGTGGGTCCATGCGCGGGAGGTCGAGGCGGATGCGGTAGCGCAAGCCGTCGAGGCGGACCTCGTTCCTGCCGATGGCGAGGTCGGGCGCGCGCGCGAGCACGGCGGCGTCGTCGACTTCGGTCCCTTCACCGTACGAGGTCGTGCGCCCGCCACGCTCGAGCTGGAGACGGACTCCAGCGGAACGATGGCCATCAGCCAGAGGCGGGCCCACCATGAACGTGAGGTAGAAGCGCGCGTCTTCCGAGCCGCCGTTGAAGTAGAGCCACTCCGCCCAGGATGAAACGCGCGCGGGAACGTCGGGGACCGGATGGAAGCGGTCCATGGCGCGCAGGACTGCCGCCGGATCTCCCACCCAGGCCGCGTCCCCCGGCGCATCCACCCAGGCCCCCACGCTCGCGGTCTCCCGATCGCCGAGCGCGCGCTCGCGGCTGGGGATGCCGCCCGTGGCCATGATGGGAACGAGGCGCTCCCCGCGCACGAGGAACAGCGGCGCGCGCGCGCGCGGGGACGCCGCGGCCACGCGCGCGCGCAACGGGGGCACGCCGAGGACGCTGGACAGCAGGAACCGCGCCGACTCGACGCGGCCGGCGGCGGAGGTGACGACCACGTCGCCTCCCCCCACCAGCGCGGGTGAGCGCGCCTGCTCCAGGATCACCTCGCCGACCCCGAGGAGGGTCGCCATCACGCTGACGCCGAGGCCGAAGCCGCAGGCCAGCATCGCGGATCGGATCGGATGGGCGAGCACGGACCGGACGGCGATGAGCAGGATCATCCGCCGGCCCCGTTCTCGAGACGGCCGTCGCGCATGAAGAGGACGCGCGGCGACCGCGCGGCGATCGCGGGGTCGTGGGTGACGACCACGACGGTGGTGCCGTCCGCGTGCACACGCTCGAAGAGGCCCACGATCTGCTGCCCCGTGGCCTGGTCGAGCTCGCCCGTGGGCTCGTCCGCGAGCAGGAGCCGCGGCCGGTTGGCCAGGGCGCGCGCGATGGCCACGCGCTGGGCCTCGCCCCCGGAGAGCTGAGAGGGGCGGTGGTGCGCGCGGTGGGCGAGGCCGACGTAGTCGAGCAGTTCCATCGTGCGCTTCCGCCGGTCCGCGCGCGGCGCGCCCGCCTCCGCCTGCGGCAGCTCGACGTTCTCCGCCGCCGTGAGCATCGGCAGGAGGAAGAAGCGCTGGAAGACGAACCCGATCTTGGAGAGGCGGATCGCGCTGCGCTCGGCGTCCCCCAGCGTGCTCACGTCCACGCCGTCCACGAGCATCTGCCCGTGGCTGGGCGCGTCCACGCAGCCCAGCATGTGCAGGAGCGTGGACTTCCCGCAGCCGGAGGGCCCGCAGATGGCGACGAGCTCCCCGGCCGCGATGCTCACCGTGAGGTCCCGCACCGCCACCACCGGCCCCGCGGGCATGGGGAAGCTGCGGGTGACGCCGCGGGCCTCGACCACGGGCGCGCTCATGTCACGGTCTCCGCGCGCAAGGTGGCCGCGATGGGCAGCCGCGAGACCAGCCGCATCGGATACAAGGCGGCCAGCACCGCGGTGGCGGCGAGAAGCGCGGCGTGGACGACCAGCGTCCGCGGCTCGAAGGCGAAGAAGTGCATGTTCTCGGGGATCTCCGGCATGGCGTGCAGGATCGACTCCAGCCAGCGGGCGAGGAGGAGGCCGAGGGGCAGGGACAGGACGCCGCCCGTGCCGACGAGCAGCACGGCCTGCGCGAGGACGTCGAGGACGACGCGCCGACGCGCGAATCCCAGCGCGCGCAGCGCGGCGATCTCCGCGAAGCGCTGGTTCACGGAGACGGTGAGGAGCACGGTGATGAGGAGGAAGCCGAAGAACAGCGTGATCGAGCTGAGGACGGTGGAAATCTGGCGGAAGTAGGAGAAGCCCACCTGCTGGAAGCGCGCGACGATCTCCTCGTTGCTGAAGGCGTGCAGGTCTGAGCGCAAGGCACGGATCGATCGCACGGCCGCGTCGGCGCCGGCCCCGCGGGCGGCGACAAGGAAGAGATCGACGTCGCCGCGCTCGTCCAGCCCGCACGTGCGGCCGAAGTCGGCGAGGCGGGCGCCCGCGGTCATGGCCTTGGGGTCGTCGAAGGGGAACGCGGCCACGCCCGCGATCCGGAAGCGCACGGGCGGCGCGGCGGTGGGAGCCCCGCGCGTGCAGTCCCCGCGCAGCGTGACCTCGGCGCCCGGGCGCAGGGCCATGGCCTTGGCGAGCTGGCGGTTGACGACGATCGAGGGCTCTCCCCCGGCCGCGCCGAGATCCTGTCCCTCGAGGAGGATCCACGGGCGGCGGCGGCTCTGCGCGTCCGCGCCCAGGAAGAAGATCTCCTGCGGCAGGCCGCCCGTCGCGGTGGCCGTCGCGTTGCCCAGGCGCAGGGAGACGACCTCGTCCACGTCCGGGAGGGCGCGAATGGCGGCGGCGGCGGCCTCCGCGTCCGCGATCCGCGGACGGGCCAGGACGGTCGCATCCGCCGCCATCACGCGCACGTCGAACCCCGCGGAGTCGAGCAGCGCGCGGAAGGAGACGAGGAGCCCGCGCGAGAGCAGCAGCATGTCGAAGAGCAGCGCGCCCACCGCGGCCACCCCGAGAATCCCCAGGATCGCGCGCCCCGGCTGGCGGACGAGGCTGCGCAGCGCGAAGGCCCACACCCTTGCCGTCATCGGCGGGCCAGGGCCATGGCCCCGCGGCGGAGCAGGCTCCAGGAAGCGGCCACGCTGGCCGCGATGCCGAGGGGGACGGCCACCGACACCGCGCGGGCGGCGATGGCGGGCGTGACGCGTACGAACACGAGCGCCGTGTCGTAGCGCCACTGGAAGAAGCGATTGAACCCGCCCTCGAGTCCCACGGCCAGAGCCACCCCGAAAAGGGCGCCCGCGAGCGCGATGACCAGCCCTTCCGCCAGCACCTGGATGAAGATGCGCCGCCGCCGGAGGCCGATCAGCCGGAGGATGGCGACGGTGTCGCGGCGCTCGTCCACCAGCATCACCATCAGCGCGAGCAGGAAGATCGAGCTCGCGATCACGGTCACGAGCGAGATGGCGAGATGGAAACGGTCGAGGACGACGAACGTGACGTCGGAATCGTCCGGGGCGGCCATGTCGCGCACGAGGAGGCCGGGCACGCGCGCGGCCAGCTCGCGCGCGAAGGCCTCGCCATCGGCGGCCGAGGTGAGCTTCACGCTGATCGAGCGAATGGAGTCGGAGGCCATGGGATCGGCGGGATCGGCGGTCAGGTCCATGAGGTCGGGCAGGTGCAGCCGCGCCTCCAGCGGCACGACGCCCAGGCGGGCGGGATCGGGGACGGGCTCGTATACGCCCGCGATCCGGAACTCGCGCGGGCGCGCGCCCTTCGGATCCGCCGAAAGCGTCACCACGTCGCCGACGGCCAGATGCTCGGACGCGAGCAGCTGGCGCGACACGAGGATCGCGGCGGGCGGACGACGTTCCTCCGCCACCGGGGGCGGAGACGCGACGGCGCCGGCGGAGATGAGGAACAGGGTGCCCAGGAGCGACAACCCTCGTATGTTAGCCGCGGAATCGGGAGTTAGACTCCGCGCCGGAGGTGCTCCCATGCGCACGATGATCACCGTGCTGGCCGTGACGGCCTGGGCCACGGTCGCGCCCGCGTCGGGGCAGGTGCGCGACCTGCGCGAGATGAACACCGATCAGATCCGCGCGCTGGATCGGTCCCGGACGGTCGTGATCGTTCCGGGCGGCATCCTCGAGGAGCACGGTCCCTATCTGCCGTCCTACACCGACGGATACGTCAACGAGCGCCTGGCCCGCGACCTCGCCGACGCAATCGTCGCGCGGCCGGGATGGGCGGCCGTGATGTTCCCTCCCATCCCCCTCGGGTCGGGCGGCGCCAACGAGATCGGCGGCAAGTACGGCTTCCCCGGGACCTACGCGGTGCGTCCGGCCACGCTGCGGAGCGTGTTCATGGACCTCGCCACCGAATTCGGCGAGCAGGGCTTTCGCTGGGTCTTCATCGTGCACGGCCACGGCTCACCCGACCACAACCGCATGCTCGACCAGGCAGGCGCGTTCTTCCACGACAGCTACGGCGGGCAGATGGTGCACCTGCGCGGCTTCATGGAGGCACCGGACTGCTGCCGGGCGGGGCGGGATATGCTCTCGCCGGAGGCGACGAAGGCCGACGGCTTCAGCGTGCACGGCGACATCATGGAGCACGCCCGGATCCTCTATCTGCGCCCTGACCTGGTGCCGCCGTCGATCGCCCAGGCGCCCGCCCAGACGGCCCGCGACTTCCCCCACCTGGTCGAGCTGGCCCGTGCCGACGGCTGGCCCGGATATTTCGGAGCGCCCGCCTACGCGACCGCCGCGATCGGCGCCGCTCATCAGCAAGACCGGTCGCGCCGCATGATCGCGGCCGCGATCAAGGTCCTCGACGGCTGGGATCCCGCAACCGAGCCCCGCTACGGCGACACGATCCTGAAGATCGCTCCCGCCGTTGGCATCGAGCGGTTGCGGCAGCACGAGGTCGAGATCGAAGCGCGTCAGCGCGCGTGGCTCGCGTCCAAGGGGCTGCAGTAGTCAGACCAGCCCGGCGTCGGCGGCGCCTCACTTCGCGGGTACGGCGGGCATCACCTTCGACAGATCGACGACATTACCCTTCACGTCGGCGAGACGGCGGATCCGCAAGCCCGTCCGGCCCGGTTGAGCGTCACGGGCCTCGACCGGGGTCGGACCGAGATCGTTCGCGGCCAGCACCAGGTCGAGCACCAGCATCGCCGGCCGTTCGGAGACGACCAGGGTGACCGCCCCTTCCAGGCCCGCGTCCGGCGCGATCCGAAGATCGGTGACATCGCTGAACAGCCCGAGCACAAAGCCAATACCGGCGTCGAGGAGGTTGAGGTGGATCGAGGGGCCGCCGTACACGCGGCCGCGCGTTCGCTCGAACGCGCCGAGGTCTTCGACGCGCGCGATGAAGAGCAGGTCCTTCTCGAGGACGAAGCCGAGGCCGTTGCTGGCCAGGACGTTCTCGAACATTTCGTTCCAAGCCATGTCCGACACCTTCACCGTCACTCGCGCGCTCCGCGGGTCGAAGATGTTGTCGGCGAGGTGACCCTGGACGCGGGAATGGATCACGAAGTCCAGCCGCTGCACTTCCGCGGGCGGCTGGTACGACTCGGGCCAGCTCTCGAAACCACGGGTCGTCCGCGCCCCGGGCCAGTTGCACTGCGGGCAGCTCTTGTCGCCGGGCCGCCAGGGCGTCAGGAGATGATGCAGGAGGGCGATGAGCGGCACGTCCTCGAGGTCGAACGTCACGGGGTCGCGTGACGGGAATGCCTTTCGTACAGCCTGTGGACCGGGACCGGGCCATACGATGGCGGGTTGTGGGTTCGCGGCCACGGACGAAGAGGCGAGCCTCACCTTCGGCCATTGGCTCGACCAGCGCGCACGATCGGGGGCCACGCCGGCCACTGCGAGCGTCAGCAGACGCGTGATGTCCGCGTCCCGCCCCGGGCTCTGCATGGCTTTCTGGAACGCGGCCGCGCTCGCCTGCGTCTTGCCCAGGGCGCGCTGAACGACCCCGAGCCGGACGAGCGCCTCCGCACGAGCATTCGAGCTCAGGGTGCCATCGGACGCCACGTCCGCAAACAGCTGCTCGGCGGCAATTGTGTCGCCGAGATCAGCGGCGAGCTTCCCTCGCGTCATGCGGCCCTCGGCCGTCTCCGCGCTTGCGGATGGCGTCGTTCCGGCTAGCGCCAGCACCAATAGAGGCCAAACCCGCCCACGTCGCGTCATCTTCATTGCCCGTCTCCTCTCGACGTCGGAAGGAGGATCAGGCCGCTGCGGCCGACGAGTGTCATGCGCGTGTCACGTGTGTCACGCCTGACCTAGGCTGAGGCGATACCCCTGGCCCCGGACCGTGTGCAGGAAGCGCGGCCGCTTCGGGTCATCGCCGAGGGCGCGCCGCAGGGCGACGATGTGGTTGTCGACGGTCCGGAGCGTGGCCTCGGAGTCCAGCCCGCAGACCTCTTCGATGATGTCGAGACGCGACACGACCTCGCCCGGCCGCGTCGCCAGCACGCGCAGCACGAGGACGTCGTGGGTCGTCAGATCAGCGGCACGGGCGGGCCCACTCGCCGTGAGGGCCCGGAAGTCGAAACGAATGCCGCCGACCACCAGGGATTCGAGCGTCGGGCGTGCCTCGCCGCGCGCGCGCCGGAGCAGCGCGCGTACGCGCGCCAGCAGCTCGTGCACGGAAAACGGCTTGGGCAGGTAGTCGTCCGCGCCCAGCTCCAGCCCGCTCACGCGGTCCACGATGTCTCCCTTGGCGGTGAGCATGAGAACGGGGACGGTCAGGCCCGCGTCGCGAAGATCGCGCAAGACGTCGAGCCCGGAGCGCCCCGGCAACATGATGTCGAGGATCACCACGTGCGGCTGGACGTCCCGGACGGCATCGAAGGCCGCGTCGCCTCTGCGCACATGCCGCACGTCATACCCGACGTGACGAAAGTAGTCGAGCAGGCCCCGCGCCAGGGCGACCTCGTCTTCCACGAGCAGCACGAGGTCGCTCATGCGACGGTAGGCCCGCCATCGACACCGCGCGGTGCGGACGGCCACCGGGGGAGCACCAGGGTGAAGAGGCATCCGTGGCCCTCCCCACTCGTGAGGTCCACTCGTCCCCCGTGGATGCGCACGACCTGGTCGACGAGATAGAGCCCGAGACCGGTGCCGGCCGCCTCGGTGGTCCCGCGCGCGAAGCGTCCGAAGATCCGCCGCTGATCGCGGCGCCCGATACCCGGACCGTCGTCTCGAACCGAGAGCCGGACGTGTTGGGCGTCGCCCTCGGCGACGGCGTCGACTTGCCCGCTTTGCCGCCCATGTTTGATCGCGTTGTCGATCAGGTTCAGGAGTGCGCTCCGTACCGCCTCCTCGTCCCAGCGCGCATCGCCCAGGGTCTCGTCCGCCCGGAGACGGAGCGTCACTCCGCGCCGCTCCGCGCGCGGCCGCATCAGGCGGACCGCCGAGGCCAGCAGTTCGCCCGGCCGCACTTCGGTGAATTGCGGAGCCTCGTCCAGACGCGTGGCCGCGAGCACACGCTCGACGAGCGCCTCGAGCCGCTCGCTCTCTTCGGCGAGCAGCGCTCCGTACTCACGCGCGTCGCCCCCACCTTCCGCCAACGTCTCTCCGAAGACGCGGATGGCGGCCACGGGCGTCCGCAGCTCGTGAGTGACGGCGGCGACGAAGGCCTTTTCGCGAGACACGGCACGCGCCTCCCGCGCGAGGGCGCGGTGTACGAGCCCGAGAGCCATCAGGCAGGCGGCGACGGCGAGCCAGAGCAGTCCGCGGGCGACGAGGAGACGCCCCCGCGATGGCCCCACTGCTTGGAGGCTCAGGCGCAGGCCCTCGACATCGGGAACGGCGATCCCCGTTCCGGGACCGGTGGCGAGGCTCGCGCGTGGCGCGACGCCCGCGGTTTCGAAGAGGGTCCGAGCGGGCACCTCGTAACGAATGGCCATGCGGCCTCGGCGCGTCCAGCCTTGGATCGACTCTCCTTCGCGCAGGATCCGACGAAAGGATGGCGCCTCCGGCAGATCAGCGCGATCCGGAAGACGGCGCAATCGACGCTGGAGCGCGGCCACCCGCGGATCGTGCTCCGCCTCCAGGAGCCTCGCCAGCTCGGGGAGGTCTTCCGGGCGGACCGGGAGTTGGCCGGTGAGGAGTCGCTCCGTGACCTCGCGTCTCGACGCAGGGGTGCCGAGCGCCACCGCCGCCACCACGGCCTCGGGCAATCCCGAGGGCGTCGTTTCCGTGGACAGAAGCAGGGCCACGAGATCCGAGCGCGGACGGTCCCGGTAGGTGCGCCCGCTCGAGACGGAGAGCGTGGGCATGAGGGCCAGGGTCTCCTCCCCGGCGCCGGCCGCGCGGCCGGCCAGGAGATCCTGCTCGATCTGTCCCAGCGCGCCACGGATCGAGAGCGCCGCCGTGCGCGCATCCTCGTCCGCCCGGACCGAAGAGAGCGCCGCCGAAGCTGCGGCCTCCTGCACCAGCGCGCGATCGGCCAGCAGGCCGAAGCCGCCCAGGGCCGCGGCAAGGCCCGAGAAGAGCAGGAGGACGGGCCGGCTCATCGGCGTCATTCTGCCGGGCTCCGAGATCGAAGTGTCAGCCGGGTGTCAGCGCGGCGCGAACCTCATTGGAACCCGACCACCGGGTGCGGCACGTACGGCTCCTCTAGCGCGGCGATCTCTTCCGGCTCGAGCTTCAGGGCCAGCGCGGCCACCGCGTCGTCCAGGTGATGCGGCTTGGACACGCCCACGATCGGAGACGTCACCGCAGGCTTGTGCAGCAGCCAGGCCAGGGCCACCGTCGCGCGCGGCACGCCGCGGCGCTGCGCGATCCCGGCCACGCGCGCCACCACCTGGCGGTCGGAATCCACGTTCGCGGTGTACAGCGTCTTGCCGAACTCGTCGGTCCGCGTCCGCTCCGTGCCTTCGTCCCAGTTGCGGGTCAGCCGCCCGCGGGCCAGCGGGCTCCAGGGCAGGACCCCGATGCCCTCCTCCTTGCACAGCGGCAGCATCTCGCGCTCTTCCTCGCGATGGATGAGGTTGTAGTGATCCTGCATGGAGACGAACCGCGTCCAGCCGTGCCGATCGGCGACGTAGAGGGACTTGCAGAACTGCCAGGCGAACATCGAGGACGCGCCGATGTAGCGCGCCTTCCCCGCCTTCACCACGTCGTGCAGGGCCTCGAGCGTCTCCTCGATCGGCGTCCGGTAGTCCCAGCGGTGGATCTGGTAGAGGTCGATGTAGTCCATGCCCAGCCGGCGCAGGCTGGCGTCGACCTCGCTCAGGATCGCCTTCCGCGAGAGGCCCATCGAGTTCGGGCCCTTGCGGCTGGAGTGGAAGACCTTGGTCGCGACCACGACCTCGTCGCGCTTCGCGAAGTCGCGCAGGGCGCGGCCGGTGATCTCCTCGCTCGTCCCGTCGGAGTACGTGTTCGCGGTGTCGAAGAAGTTGAAGCCGAGCTCGAGCGCGCGCCGGATGAAGGGCCGGCCCTGCTCCTCGTCCAGCGTCCAGGGGTGAGCACCCCTCTCCGGCACGCCGAAGCTCATGCATCCCAGGCAGAGCCGGGAGACGTCGAGCCCGGAGCGGCCGAGCTTCGTGTAGTCCATGGCCCGAGTATCTCGCGGCCGGCGCTACAATGCCCGCCCCGCATGACTCGGCCTCCCTCCTGGGCGCTGGCGTTGATGCTGGGCACGGCCATGCCCACGTGGGCCGCGCCCGCGCCCGCCGACCTCGTCGTCCTGAACGGCAAGGTGCTGACCGTCGATGCAGGCTTCCGCGTGGCGGAGGCGGCGGCCATTCGCGACGGCGTCTTCGTGCGGGTCGGCACGAGCGCGCAGGTGCGGGCGCTCGTGGGCCCGAAGACGCGGGTCATCGACGCGGGCGGACGGACGGTGATCCCGGGCCTCATCGACAGCCACGTGCACGCGCTCGGGGTGGCGGAGAGCGAGGCGCGCGGCGCCTACCGCGACCTGCGCACGATCGAGGAGATCCTGGCCTTGGTCCGCGAGAGGGTCGCGTCCGTTCCCGAGGGCCAATGGATCTTCTCTCCGCGCCTCTTCCCCACGCGGCTCGCGGAGCGTCGGCTGCCCACGTGGGCCGAGCTGGACGCCGCCGCGCCGCGTCATCCCGTCGTGATCGACGCCGCCTACGCGTTCATGGTGAACACGGCGGCGCTGCGCGCGGCAGGGATCGGACCGGAGACGCCGTCACCGCGCGGCGGCGTCATCGTCAAGGACGCCGAGGGAAAGCCGACGGGCCTGCTGCGCAACGTCGGCGGCCTGCTCGACCGGTTCCAGGCCCCCAGCGATCCCGGCAAGCTCCTGCCCGCGCTGGAAGAGGTCCACCGCCGCTACAACGAGGTCGGGATCACCAGCGTCATCGAGCGCGCGGCGGACCTCGCCGGCTATCGCGCCTACGCGCAGCTCCGTGCCCAGGGGCACTCACGCGTGCGCGCGACCGTGACCCTGCGCGTGGACTCGGACGGCACGACCGAAAGCACCGAGGCGTTCCTGCGCTCCCTTCCCCTGCGGCCGGGCGAAGGGGACGACCAGCTCCGCGTGGGTGCGCTCAAGATCTTCGCCGACGGTGGCATCCTGGCCGGCACCGCGTTCATGCGCGAGCCCTACGGACCGGCCGCGGCCTCGCTCTACGGAGTGGCCGATCCTTCCTATCGCGGGCTCCTCACGGTCTCCGCGGACAAGATCCGCAACATCGTGCGCACCGGCCATCGAGCGGGCTGGCAGATGTGCGCACACGTCACCGGAGATGCGGGCGTGGACACGGTCCTGGACGCGTTCGCGGCGGCCGACGCCGACCGCCCCATCCGCGGCCGGCGGTTCACGCTCATCCACGCCTACTTCCCCACGCCCGAGGTGGCGCGCCGCGCCGCCGCCCTCGGCGTGGCCGTCGATACCCAGCCCGCGTGGTACTACAAGGACGCCGACGCGCTCATGCCGGCGCTCGGCGAGACCCGGCTCCGGCCCTTCATCGGCCTCGCGGAGTGGCTGCGTGCGGGCGTGAAGGTGGTCCTCAATACGGACCACATGTTCGGCGTCGATCCCGACCACTCGCTGAATCCCTACAACCCGTTCCTGACGCTGTCCGTTGCGGTGACGCGGCGGACGGAAGGCGGCCAGGTGGTCGGCCCGGAGCAGGCGATCTCGCGAGAGGACGCGCTCCGGATGATGACTTCGAACGCGGCCTGGCTGAGCTTCGAGGAAGGCCGCAAGGGCTCGATCGAAGTGGGCAAGCTCGGCGACCTCGTCATCCTTTCCGATGACTACCTGGCCTGTCCGCCGGAGCGGATCCGCGAGATCCGTGCCCGTCTTACCGTGCTGGGCGGGGCCATCGTATACGAGGCGCGGTAGTAGTCGTTTTTTTGACCACAGCGGACGAAATTTGTTGACCTCCCCCGGTCCCCGCACGTAGCATCCGCGCACTTCTTCGAAATCGCCGTTTCAAGAGCTCCTCGGAGAGACCCTCGCCGACCCGGGAGCGCAATCGGGCAGGGACGCGCGCCAGCGGTCCCGCTCCCCGGCCCATTCGGGGCCGGCCCCACCAATCCTAGGGAGGAATACGCATGCGGCATCGGAAGATCCTCATCGGCCTGACGGCGGCGGCGGCCCTGGCCGCCCCGCCGGCCCAGGCGACGACGCTCATCCAGATGAACCTGAAGGACCTCGCCACTCGTGCGGACCGCATCTTCCGCGGCACGGTGGTGGGCGTGAACACCGGCACGGTACGAGCGGGCGGCAGCGACCTGCCCACCATCACGTACCGCCTGAAGGTCGAGGAACGGTTCAAGGGCGAATACGCCGTCGTGAAGGACGACGCCGCCCTCGTCGAGATCCAGATGGTCGGCGCCAAGGACGACCGCACCGCCGGCAGCGAGCGTCACTTCTCCATCTTCCGCGACGTGCCGCGCCTCGCTATGGGTGGCGACTACGTCTTGTTCACCACGCGTCCCAGCTCCGCGGGCCTTTCCACGACGGTCGGCCTCGGGCAGGGCGCGTTCACGATCACGGGCGCCGGCAAGGACGAAGCGGCGGTCAACAGCTTCGGGAACGCGGGCCTGCGCCGCGGGCTCGAGGCCTCCAGCGCGGCCTCGCGGCTCCCTTCCGGCGGCCCCGTGCCGTATCCCCAGCTCGCGGCGGCCATTCGCGCCGTGTTGAGCGAGTAGGAGGCCGCCAATGAACAGCAAACGAGCCTTCACCTCGCGCGTGCTCCTCGCCGCCGTCTGCGGGGCCCTCGCTTCCCCCGCATTCGCCGCCGGGCCGCTCGCGAAATGCAACAGCGGGCAGCCGTTCCTCTGGGCGGACGGCGGGTCGCACATCCCCTTCAATCCCGATCGGGGCGACCTCGGGCCCCTCAACCACGCGGAGGCGGTCGCGGCGACGCAGGCCGCATTCGACACGTGGGGCGCGGTACCGAGCTCGACCGTCGCCTACGTCCAGGGGCCGGAGCTGCCCGTGGACGTCGACATCACGAACTTCGGGCCCTATCTCGACGCGCCCGCTCCGGACGGCCTCTCCGCGATCGTCTTCGACGACACGGGCGAGATCTTCGATCTGCTGTTCGGAGCGAACTCGGGGGTCCTCGGGTTCGCGGGACCGGAATGGGCCAACGTCCCCACCTGCACGATCACGGAGGGACTGTCCTTCCTGAACGGCCCGTCGTTCGACGACCTCGTGGCCGCCCAGGACGTGATGGTCCACGAGTTCGGGCACTACACGAACCTGGCCCACACCGTCGTCAACGGCCAGGTCCTGGGGTTCGACGACACGAGCGGCCCGACCCCGAACAACACGTTCGGCAACCCGGCGTCGGTCACGGTCATCGAGACGATGTACCCGTTCTACTTCGGGCCGGGCTCGGGGACGTCGACGCCGCACGCGGACGACATCGCTTCCGTGTCGCAGCTCTATCCGTCGCTCACCTTCGCCGCCACCACCGGCTCGATCGCGGGCGCCATCAAGGCCTCGGACGGGACGACGCGCCTCTCCGGCGTGAACGTCATCGCCCGCAACATCGCGAATCCGTTCCTGGACGCCGTGTCCGCGGTGTCGGGAGACTTCACGGACGGCACGGCCCAGAGCGATCCGGTAGTCGGAACCTACCGCCTCCGCGGCCTGACCCCCGGCGCCCAATACGCCGTGTTCGTCGACCAGATCCTGCAGGGCGGCTTCAGCACGCCTCCGATCACGCTGCCGAACGTCGAGGAGTTCTACAACGGCGCCGGCGAGTCCAGCAACGGCGCGACCGACAACCCCAGCGCCTTCACTCCCGTCGCGTCCCTCGCGGGCGTGCCGACCACGGGGATCGACATCATCTTCAACGCCCTCCAGGCCGGCGATCCCCTGCCCGTCGGCGACGACGACTCCGTCACCCTCCCGCTGCCCTTCCCCTTCAAGATGTGCGGCCAGGAGTTCAACTCGGTGTTCGTGAACGCGAACGGCAGCCTGACCTTCGGAGGGGCCAGCCCCGACTTCACGGAGAGCGTGAACGAGTTCCTGGGCGGGCTGCCCCGGATCGCCGGGCTCTGGGATGACCTCGACGCTCGCACCCAGGGCACCGTGACCTTCGAGCAGACGGCCAACACCTTCACGGTGAAGTGGGACGACGTGCCCGAGTTCGGGACGGCCGGAGGCTCCAACACGTTCTCCATCAGCCTCAAGAAGTCGTCCAACCAGGTCACTATCGACTACGGCGACCTCACCGCGACGGACGGCCTGGCCGGGGTGACCTGCGGCAATCAGGTGACCTCGCAGTTCGAGAACGAGCAGTCCCTCCGCGACGGCGGGCACCGGCGCACCATCAACATGAACGGCGAGACGTCCGCCTTCGAGATCTTCACCGCCGCCGACAACGACCTCAGCGGGTACGAGCTCACGTTCGTGAACCTCAAGCGCGGATTCGACGACGTCTTCGAGCCGAACGACCGCATCTCGCGCGCGACCCGCATCCACCTGCCCTTCAGCACGGATTCCATGGACCGCTACAGCGCCATCGCGCCCGTGGGCGGCGACGCCGACTACTACCGGTTCTCGGCGAAGGCCGGCGACATCCTGGCCCTCGAGGTCGTGCGGGGCGGGTTCGACAGCGTGCTCGGCGTGTTCGACTCGCGCACCGGCGAGCTGCTGGCCGTGGACGACGACGGCGGCTCCGGCCTCCTCTCGCGCCTCCTCTTGCAGGCCAACGTGGATCTCGACCTCACCGTGGCCGTCAGCAGCTTCCCGGACTTCGCGTTCACGGGCGCCGGTGAGGAAGGGGGCCGTTACGTCCTGAGCGTCAACAGCTACCGTGGCGAGATCCTCCCCGCGGGCGACGACACGTCCACGCCCGTGCCCCTCGGGTTCAACTTCCGGTACCAGGGCACGAACTGGAGCAGCGTGTTCGTCAACTCCAACGGCAACCTCACCTTCGGCGCCGGCAGCGGGGACTTCACCGAGACCGTGCCCGAGCTGCTGGCGGGGGCGCCGCGCATCGCGCCCTTGTGGGACGATCTCGATGCGCGTTTCGGTCTCGTCATCGCCGAGCGGGGCCCTCAGCGGCTGAGCGTCCACTTCGTCAGCGTCCCCGAGTTCTTCTCCGACGCGGCGAACTACTTCTCGGTCCACCTGCTGCCGCTGAGCCTGTTCGCTCTCGAATACGGAGCCACCGCGCGCAGCGACTCGCTGGTGGGCTTCAGCCCGGGAAATGGAGCGACGGATCCGGGCGAGTCCGACCTGTCCGAGAGCTTCCCGATCCAATCCGGCCGGGGGACGAAGTACGAGCAGTTCATCGGGCTCGAACCCTTCGATCTCTCGTTCCGGCAGATGCTGTTCGTGCCCCTGCTGTGATCGTGCCGCCGTAACCCGCCAGAGGGGGCGGCCGCGAGGCCGCCCCCTTCGTCAGCGAAGCAGCTATTCGTGGTCGTGGTCTTCGTCCTCGTGATCACCGTGGCCATGGTGCCCGTGCGCGTCACCGTGGCCGTCGTCGATGCGCAGCACTTCACCCACCGGTGTATAGACGCCGGCCACGAACGCGGGCGAGCCGCCGTGGTGCGAGACGTACAGCGCGCCGTCCGGACCCACCGCGATCGCGGTGGGTCCGTCCAATCCCCCGAGAACGGTCGTGGGGTGAAGGCCGTCGCAGACGAGGGGCCGCCCGCCGCAGGTGACACGGAGGAGGACCCCGTCCTTGGCCGTCGGCAGCACCGTCCAGTTCTCGAGGATGTAGAGGTCGTCGCCCTTGAAGGCGATGTCGATGATCGCGTTGAAGCCGGTGAGATGGCCGTCCAGGAACACCGTCGGATGGTAGGGATCCTGCCCCTTCTCGATGCGATAGAGGTTCGACCGATCGCGCTTGGGGCCGCTGAAGGGGATGCCGCTCAGCTCCCCCACGTAATACGCGCCATCCGGACCCATGGCGACCGTCGTGGGGACGGAGTCCGTGAGGGTGACGCCCGGCGGCACCGGCCGCGGGGGCGTCGTGCTGCGAGATGGGAACACGGCGAGGAGCGAGATCTCGCCGTCGCTGTTGACGCGCAGCAACGAGTTCCCGCTGGCGTCGATGACCACGTCGCTTCCGCGGATTCCGTCGTCGGCATCACCGTGATCACCGTGATGATCGTCATGACCGTGATCCTCGTCGCCCCCGTCGCCATGAGGCTCGACGATCAGCCCGTACGGATCGCTCTCGGCGACCCCGTTGTCCGGGCCCCCGCCGATCTCGAAGGCGGCGATGTCCACGATGGGGCTCCAGCAGTCGTGATCGCACGAGTCGCCGGACGGAGCGACGAGAGCCCGCACCGGGATGTGCACGAGCTTGCCGAGGTCGGGCCGGCCCAGCGCCTCGCGCGTGGCCGGGTCCGCCTCCATTCCAATCGTCACGTGTGCGCCCGGACCGCCCAGCGCCGACCACGGCGGGCCGCCCTGCCGCCTCAGGACGATGTCGTGGGGCCCGCGAGCGCTCGCCCCCTGGGGGAACGAGACCGAGGGCAGGCCGGTGACGATCCGGTCCTGCTGCCCGTGCCAGAGACGGCTGACGGCGCCGGTCAGACCGTAGCAGTTGAATCCCACTGGACCACATGGCGCCCCGCCCCGCCCGGCCTCGGCCACGAAGAGGGCGCCGCCGGGGCCGAAGGCGAGCCCGCGTGGATTGTCGAGCCGGGTCATCACCGTGGTGACGACGGGGGCGCCGGCGACCTGGCCTCGGGCGGGCAGTGCGGCCAGGAGAAGGGTAGCGGCAAGAAGGGAAGACGCGTGTTTCACATGACCTCCGGGGTCGCTGAGAGTGCGTGGAAGGTGCCCGAAAGCGTGGCCAGGCGCCATGGCGGTCGGATGATTTGCTGCTGACGCGCGTCTGACCCGGGCCGGAGGGGACCCGCCCTCGCGTGGAGGCGGCGACGGAGTTACAGTGGCCGCGGAGTCCGTGCATGCCAGCCGATCCCACGCACCCGATCTACCGCTTCGGCGACTTCGAGTTCGACCCCGCCTCGGGCGAGCTGCGCCGCAGCGGGGTGAAGGTGAAGTTGCAGGAGCAGCCTTTCCAGATCCTGAAGCTCCTCCTGAGCCGCCCGGGCGAGGTCGTGACCCGCGAAGAGGTCCGCCACGCGCTCTGGCCCGGCGACACGTTCGTGGATTTCGACATGGGCCTCAACAGCGCGATCAAGCGGCTGCGCGACGCCCTCGAGGACTCGGCGGATCATCCGCGTTACGTCGAGACGCTGCCCCGCCGGGGATATCGCTTCGTGGCCGCCCTCGCCCCGCCCGCGGTGGCGGCCCCGGCCGACGTCGTCACACCGCCCAGACGCTTGGCCCTCCGCTCCGGGCGCGCCATGGCGGCGGCCGCGGTCATTACCGCCATCGTCTTGGGCCTGGCTTTCCGCGCACCGTGGCTTCGCGGCCGGGGCCAGGACACTCCACCCCCGGCCATCCGATCCCTCGCCGTGCTTCCTTTCGAGAACCTGACCGGTAGCGCCGACCAGGACTACTTCGTGGACGGCATGACGGATGCGCTCATCACCGACCTGGCCCAGGCCCGCGCCCTGCGCGTGATCTCGCGGACCTCCGTGATGCGGTACAAGCGCACGACGATGTCGCTGCCCCGCGTTGCGGAGGAGCTGGGCGTGGACGCGGTGGTGGAGGGCACGGTGACGCGCGCCGGAGACCGGGTGCGCATCACCGCCCAGCTCATCCAGGCCACGACGGACCGCCACCTCTGGGCGCAGAGCTACGAGCGCGAGATCCGCGACGTCCTCGGCCTGCAGCGCGAAGTCGCGGCCGCCGTGGCCCAGGCCATCCAGGTCAAGCTCCAGCCGGAAGCGCGGCCACGCCGGGCCCAGGCGCGCGAAGTGGAGCCGGAGGCCTACGAGGCCTATCTCAAGGGCCGGTACTACTGGAGCAAGCGGTCACCCGTGGACACCCTCAAGGCCGTCGACGCGTTCCAGGCCGCGATCGCCCGCGATCCGGACTACGCGCCCGCCCACGCCGGCCTCTCCGACGCCTATCGCTCGTTCGACGTGCAAGGCCTGGGGGCTCCGCGGGACGTCATGCCCAGGGCGGAGGCGGCGGCGCGAAAGGCGCTCGCTCTCGACGACTCGCTGGCGGAGGCGCACGCATCCCTGGGCGGAGTCCTGTATCGCTACCACTGGGACTGGGAGGGCGCGGAGAAGGAATTCCGGATCAGCCTGGACCTCGATCCGGGCTCGGCCGAGACCCATCGCGCGTATGCCGTCTACCTGATGACCATGCGGCGGCACGAGGAGGCGCTGGCGGAAGCGCAGCGCGCGCGTGAGCTCAGCCCGCTCTCGCCCGTGATCAATGCCGAGCTGGGCACGGCGCTCGTGCGCCTCGGGCGGTGCGACGAAGCAGTGGCCGGGCTGCACAAGACCCTCGAGATCGATCCCCAGTCCGTGCGCCTGTACCAGACTCTGGGCGAGGCCTACGACGCCAAGGGCCAGTGGGCCGAAGGGCTCGCGGCGCTGGAGAAGTCCGACACTCTCTCGCCCGCACCCTACCCCTGGCTCGGGTTCGCGTACGGCATGGCCGGGCGGCGGCGCGAGGCGCTGGAAATCCTGGCCCGGCTCGACAAGGCGTCGCGCGACCGCTTCGTGTCTCCCCAGAGCTTCGCGGTCGTCCATCTCGGCCTGGGGGACCGCGAAAAGGCGCTGGCCTGGCTCGAGAAGGCCTACGACCAGCACGCCTTCGAGGTCCTCGGGTTCTCCGGGGAGATCTTCGACCACCTGCGCGACGATCCGCGATTCCAGGACCTGCTGCGCCGCCTGCGTCTCCCGATCGCGGGAGATCCCGCGCCCCGCCGCCACGCATCCTTATTAATGCGGCCTCCCGGCTGATGCCCGCCCGCGCCTCCACGACCTGGGAATGCCCGCAATGCGGGCGCGCGGTTCCCATGCGCGAGCCGCAATGCCACTGCGGCGTGTTGCGCAGCGAGTCACCGAAGGCTCCGGGCGCCGACGAGGGCGCCTCGGGCCGTTTCGTCCGGGCGGTACTCGGCCTCGTGTTCATCGCCGCCGCGTCCTACGGGCTCTACACGGCCGCCTTGCAGCGCGAACGCAGGCAGCAGGCGGCGGAGGAGGCGCGCCGGGAGAGGCTCCGGTTGGAGAGCGCGCCGACGAGCGCCGAGAGCGCCGTGCCGCCGGAGACCACGCCGCGCAGCTTTGCCCCGGCTCCCTACACGCCGCCCGTCGGGGGTTCGTTCTCCTTCCCCTCGCCCAAGCTGGAGGCGTCACCCGCGGCCGTCAAACTCCGCGCGAATCCCGCCGACGACGCCAACCCCTCCCCGACTTCGATGGAAGAGGCCTGGGCCCGCGCGAGCCAGCTCCTCGAGCCGGCCCTGGAGAAGATCAGCGCGGAGACGGCCGAGTTGCAGCAGCAGTACGCGCCCTTCGCGTCCACCTGCCTGGCCTCACCGGGCGCGAATTGGCTCGTGGCCATGCGGAGCGGCGCGTTCGTGCGCACCGGCATCCCGTACAGCAAGTTCGGCGTCATCGTGGACTGCGAATTCGGACGGCGCGAGCTGGTGACGCGCGCGAACGTGATCAAGGCCGAGCTGGACGCCGCGGAGAGGGTCGCGCACTCCCACAGCGTGCTCCCCGGCCACTGGCGCAAGCTGCTGGAGACCTCCCAGCTCGACGTCTGGGACGCGTATTAGCGCCGCGGGGTGAACCAGTAGCTGAGCTTCACGAGGACGGTGTCGGCGGGCCGGAGCGCAAACGGCCCGAAGACCTCTCCCAGCGGGTGCGTGAACGGGCCGGCCAGGGTCGCCTCGCGCTGCTGCGACCACACGACGAAGAGGGCTGACCCCGGCCGGTATTCCCAACGCAGCACGAGATTCGCGTGCAGGTCGCGCACGTGGAAGGCCGGATCGGGAAGGGTCGCGAACGCCTCCGGCGCGATAGGGCGCACGCGATCGGCCGTGCGCGCGGCGCGCGGGCTCACGACCTCCACGTAACGATCGAAGCGTCCCGCGCTCGCGAACGGCTGCGCATAGAGCTGCAGGGTGAGGCGCGGGGAGAACGCGAGATCCACGCGCGTGGTGAGCGACACCGTCGTCTGACGCAGGCGGGCCAGTATGTAGTGCGGCTCCCCCGCCGGTGCCGGCGCCCCCACGTATTGCCAGCCGTTCGTCGCCCAGTCCAGGGCCGGGCCCACGGACAGGAACAGCCGGTCCGCGGGGCGCAGATTGAGGAGCGGAGCCACGCCGACCTGATGGCTGCCCGTCTCCACCTCACGGAACGCGCGCACGTCCATCGCGAGCTGCGAAACCCGCCGCGTATCCGTGACCACGGACAGGGCCACCGCGTCCCGCGCGGGGCGCAGCAGCGCCGGCCCCCCGCGCAGTGCCTCCGCCTGCAGGGCCGGCCACTCGTGGTCCAGGCTGAGCGATCCCGCCCAGTAGTTGCGCAGGTCCGCGCTCGCGGTGAGGTTCGCGACGGCGGCGCGCCGCTCGCCCGCGAAGCTCCAGCCGCCGCCGATCTGGCTCGACCCGACGGACCAGCGGCGGAACCGGCGGCCCGGGCGGTCCTCCTGGTAGGTCAGCGATCCCAGGGCCACCAGCCAGTCCGCGTTGCGCTGGAAACCGACATCATTGAGCGCGAGCCGGGGTGACAGGGCATGACCGAGCACGGACCACCGCCAGTGCTCGCCTCCGACCTTCGCGAGTCGCGCCTGACCCGCGAAGCCGCTCGCCCTCGTCTCGCCCCCGGCGAAGCCGCCCCGATCGGGACGCTGCGCAAAGTGACCGGGCCCCGTGAGCAGGTCGGTGATGGCGGGTTCCTCCCCCTGCACCGAAGTGCCGAGCGCGAACCCGCTCGCTTCGTACTCGTCGGAGCCGAACCGGTGGCGGGCGTCGATGCCCGCCGCCCACGAGCGCGCGGGCAGCCGCGAGGCGAGCTCCGGTGTCATCCCCGGGCGCCGCACCAGGCTGAGGATCGAGCCGACCGCGCTGCGGCCCTGACGGAAGTCCTTGGTCACGCGCGCGACCGCGAACTCGGCGGCCGGCTCCAGGGCCCGCGTGCCGGGTGCGTCCGTGGCGTCGCGAAACCGCGCCGTCTCCGACTGCGTGAGCGCGGCCAGCGCGCCCACCGACCAGCCGTTCGCGGTCCGGCCCGTGAGCCGGGCCGCGCCCAGGACGTCGGCGGCCGCAGGCACGGCAACGGCCCGAGTCCCGCTGGGGAGGCCGAGCGTCGTCGCGCGGCCGATGCGCCGCGAGTAGAAGGCCTGCTCGGAGGCGAACGAATTGCCCCGCGTCGCGAAGGGCGCGCCCACGTTGAAGGCGAAGAACCCGGCGTTCTCGATGAACAGGGGCCGCCGCTCCGTGAAGAGGGTCTCGAGTGTCGTGAGGTTGACCTCGGACGGATCGGCCTCGACCTGGCCGAAGTCGGGACGCACGGCGGCGGCGAGGGTGAAGGCCGAGCCGAGGCCTGCGCGCACGTCCACTCCCCCCGCCGCACGCGCGCCGCTCGCGGCCGCATCGCCGGAGCGCAGGGAGGCGAAGGGCGCGATCTCCAGCCGCCGGCGGTGCCGGGGAACTCGGAGGTGCAGCTCGTTGAAGTGCGACACGACGCCGGCGAAGGACGGCAGGCGCGGCGACCAGTTGGACGACTCCCCGCGGTGCGGGCTGTAGCGATAGACGTTCATCCCGAACACCGCGGGCGCGGAGCGGGCGGTCTCGCCCTCGGCATCCGTCGCGGCGTAGACGAGCTGCGTGAAGGGAATGCGGTATTCGGCCGTCCACCCCGTCGCATCCATGTGGGCCGCGCCCTCCCACACCGCGTTCCAGTTCGGGTCCCAGTTCACGTCTTCCAGGAACGCGCCGTCCGCCTGGACGCCGCGCGGGTTCAGGCCGAAGCTGACGGCGCTGCGGCGGTCGTGGCGCGTGTCGAACTCCACGAACACCCAGTCCGACGTCGTCTCGTCGTCCCGCCGCGGGAACGGGGCCACGATCGTCTCCGGCGCGGGCTCGAAGGCGTGGACTCCCACGTACAGCGCGTCGTCGTCATAGAGGACGCGCGCTTCCGTGCGTACGCTGGCCAGCGCTCCGGGCTGGGGACGCCTCTGCACGAAGTCCGTCGCGATGTTCGCGACCTCCCAATCCCTCTCGTCGAGCCGGCCGTCGATCACGGGCGCGCGCCCCTGGATCCGGGACGCGGCCAGGCGGCGCGGCAGGAGCGCGGCCGCGGCTTCGGGGCTCGCCGCCGGGTCCGCCGTTTGTGCGGCCGCTCCGGATGCCCAGAATACGAACGTGACCGCCGCCGCCGCCCGCCGGACCATCCCCCACCACCCTTCCCCCGTTTCCACTGGGGACTTGCCCGGCCGGGCCAGAAAAGTGTCGTGAGGGACGCGCGCGCGCGCGCCGGACACGTTTCCGCCTCGAGCGGCGAATACCGATGGTGACGATGCGCGAAGCCAGCGAGGCGGACGACCGTCTCGTCCGCCTGATGGTCGAATATCAGGCCGGGCGGACCGAGGCTTTCGAGAGCCTCTATGCCGCGCTGGCCGGAGCGTTGCGCCGCCACTTCGAAGCGGTCGCGAGGGGCGAAGCGGCGGACGACCTCGTGCAGGACACGTTCATGGAGATCCATCGCTCGCGCCGCACCTATCTGCCGCCGCTGCCCGTGCGGCCATGGGTGTTCGGGATCGCGCGCAACGTGTTGCGCCGGCACCGGCGCGCGGCCTGGCGCCGCGCGCGCCGGGACGCGGTCGCGGTGGCGGAGGACGTCACCTCGGCGTCGGCGGGCGCGGCGGCGCCCCCGGCGATCGACGCCGGCGACGTGGACGACGCGCTGCGGCGCCTCCCTCCGGCGCGAAGGCACGCCTGGGAGCTGCACCACGTGCACGGCCTCAGCTTCGAGGAGATCGCGCGCGCGTTGCGCATCCCCATCGGAGCGGCCCGGCTGCGCTCGAGCCGGGCCATGGGCGCGTTGCGCAGCGCGCTCGGCATCGTGAAAGGAGAGGGCCGTGAGTGAACTCGTTCCGGCAAGGCTCCTGGAGGCCGTCCGCGACGATCTGCAGCCGGTGCGCCCGCTCGCCGCGCCCTGGCGTCGCACGCTGATGCTGGCCCCGGCCGGGTTCCTGTTCGCCCTGCTCTCGCCTCTCTTCTGGGGGCTGCGCCAGAACTTCGCGTCCCTCTCTCCCGGCCTGAGCTGGGGCCTGTCGTTCGTGCAGGTCCTGATCGGCCTCGTCGTGGTGGGCGCGGCCCTGCGTGAATCGGTGCCGGGGCGGACGCTGTCCGGCCGCGCGCTCGCCGTCGTCGTGGGCGGCGCGATCACGCTCGAAGTGGCCATCACCGTCTACACGGCGGTGAGGGTGCCGACCTTGGTCCCGCCCGGCGCCTGGCTACGGTTCGCCTGGGAGTGCTGGTTCATGGCCGGCCTCTCCGGCGCGCCCTTGCTGCTGGCGGCGGCCTGGCTGGCCGCCCGCGCTCTACCCGCGCGGCCATGGCTGGCGGGCGCGATCTACGGCCTGGGAGCGGGGCTCATCGCCGACTCCGGCACCCGCCTCTTCTGCTGGGTCTCGGACCCCTCCCATGTGCTCGTCGCGCACGGCGGCTCCATCCTCTTCCTGGCCGTCCTGGGAGGCCTCGCCGCGGCCGTGATCGAGCGCACGCGCGCCCGGACCCTGTGGCCGAGATAACGCGTCACAGGTTGTGACGTCATTTCTCAGGAATCCACAGCCGGCCAGCGTTATCCCTGGTGAGGGAGGAAAGCACTCATGAGAACCAACGACGTCCGGCGTCTCCGCCGCACGGGCGGACTCGCCGTCGTAGCCGCGCTTCTCTTCGTGGGCCCGGCCCTTGCCGACGAGAGCGTCCGCGCGGCCGCCCCCGTGGCGGACGCGGACATCCAGTCGGACGTGGTGGACGCGGTGCTGGGCTACGTCCACTACGGCGTGTTCGACAGCGTGGGCGTCTCCGTCGAGGACGGAGTGGTGACGCTGACCGGCTCCGTGCTGCAGCCGTGGCACAAGGACGATCTCCAGAAGCGGGTGGCGCGCCTGGAGGGGGTGCGCGAGGTGAAGAACCAGATCCGCGTCCAGCCGGTGTCGACCTTCGACGACCGCCTGCGCGTGCAGCTCTATCGCCAGATCTACGGCGCGAGCATGTTCCAGCGCTACGCCTCGTTCCCCAATCCGCCCATCCACATCATCGTGGAGAACGGGAACATCACGCTGACCGGCCTGGTGAACAGCCAGGTCGAGAAGGCGGTCCTGGGGTCGATCGCGCGCGGCACGCTCGCCTTCCGCGTGGACAACCAGGTGCAGATCGAGAGCGAGCTCGACAAGGAGCCGGTGAAGACGCCGGCCAGCAGCTGACGCCAGCGGGGGCGGGCCCTCGGAGGTCCGCCCCCGCCGTCACCGCAACGTGAGGAGCGCGCCTGCCATCATCGATGCGACTGGAGTAGTCTCGGCTTGGCGGCGCTTCATCACGGGAGGCCTCATGGGCGACGAGGACCTGAAAGCCGAGCTCGACCGGCTCAAGGAAGAGAACGAGCGGCTGAAGGCGCGACAGAGCCGTGCCGTGAGCCTCAAGGTCAGCGAGAAGGGCGGCCTGTCCGTCTACGGCCTCGGGCGCTTCCCGGTGACGCTCTACAAGGAGCAGTGGGTCAAGCTGCTCGACATCGCGGAAGACATCCGGGCGTTCCTCAAGGAGAACGACTCGCGCCTCAAGTCCAAGGAGTGACGGCGCCCGTCCCCGTGCCCCCGTTCCTCTACGGCACGGCCTGGAAGGAGGACCGCACCGAGGCCCTGGTCCGCCTCGCCCTGGAGGCGGGCTTCCGCGGCATCGACACCGCGAACCAGCGCCGCCACTACTTCGAGGCCGCGGTGGGCGCGGCGGTGGCGGCGTGGATCGGTGAAGGCAGGGCCCGGCGCGAGGACCTCTTCCTCCAGACGAAGTTCACCTCGCTCGGCGGGCAGGACCACCGCCTTCCCTACGACGCGCGCGCGGATCCGGCGACACAGGTCCGCCAGTCGTTCGCGAGCTCGCTCGAGCACCTGCTCACGACGTACGTCGACTCCTACGTCCTGCACGGGCCGTCGGCGCGGCGCGGCCTCCCCGACGAAGACTGGGAGGTCTGGCGCGCGATGGAAGCCCTGCACGCTACCGGCCAGGCCCGCCGGCTGGGCGTGAGCAACGTCTCGCTCGAGCAGCTCACCGCCCTCCACCACGGCGCCGCGGTCAAGCCCGCGTTCGTGCAGAACCGCTGCTTCGCGGTCAACGGATGGGACCACGGAGTCCGCGCCTTCTGCGGCCAGCACGCGATCGTCTATCAGGGGTTCTCGCTGCTCACCGCGAACACACACGTCTTCGCCGCGCCCGTCGTGGTGGGCGCCGCGCGGCGCACGGGACGCACTCCGGCCCAGGTCGTGTTCCGCTTCGCGTTGCAAGTGGGGATGCTGCCCCTCACCGGCACTTCCAGCCCCACGCACATGAAAGAAGACCTGGCCTGCCTCGGCTTCGAGCTCGAAGCGGAAGAGGTCCGCGGGATCGAGACCTGCGGGCTCGGCGCCGGCCGGTAGCGGGTCCACTCCGCGTTGTAACATCGCGCGCATGACCCGATTTGCCCCGTTCTCCTGGGCGGCGGCCGCCGCCGCCTGTGCGGTCGTCGGCAGCGCGGCCGCCCAGCCGCCGAGCCCGCCGCCCTACGAGACACGCTTCTACGCGCACGACGGGCTGCGCCTCGAGTCGTACCTCTACCGGCCGGCCGGCCCCGGGCCGTATCCGCTCGTGGTCTACAACCACGGGTCGGCGACGCCGGACGAGGAGAAGAAGGAATGGCCGGCCCCGTTCATCGCTCGACTCCTCGTCCCCGCCGGCTATGCCGTCCTGGTGCCGGAGCGGCGCGGCTACGCGAGATCGGAGGGCAAGGCGTTCTCGGAGGAGATCGGCGCGGACCGCGGCGCGCGCTACGTCGCTCGCATGGAGGAGGAGGCGGGCGACGTGGTGGCCGCCGCCGACGACGTGACGCGTGACCCGGATTTGCGCGTGGACGCGAAGCGCGTCGCCATCATGGGTTGGTCGTTCGGCGGGATCGTCACGACCCTCGCCGCGGCCCACGGCCCGCGGTTCGCGGCCGTGGTCGTGCAAGCCCCCGGGGCCCTGAACTGGGACCGCAGCTCCGACCTGCGGGCCGCGCTCACGAGGGCGGCCACGCGCATCGCGGTCCCCATCCAATGCATGGTCGCGGAGAACGACCGGACCACGGAGAGCGCGCGCGCCGTCTGCGCGAAGGCGCGCGGTACGCCGGCGGAGCTCAAGGTCTATCCGCCGTTCACGCCGACCACCCTCCGCGAGGGCAGCGAGCCCGGCCACGCCCTCTTCAGCTTCCAGGGCGTCAAGATCTGGGGGCCGGACCTCCTGGCCTTTCTCGCCCAGCACCTGCCGGCGCCGTCTCCCTGAGCCCGCCCGGTGCGACTACTCCTGACGCACCAGGCGGAATGGTAGCGGGACGATCGCCTGGGCGACGGTCTCGCTCGCGTTGGGCGGCGCGCTGGCTCCGTCGTTCCGGGTGTGCAGCATGATGCGAAGGCCGGTGACGTCGCACGGCAGCCGGTAGAGGCGGAACCCGGTCACGGTATAGCTCGTGGTCCAGCCCGCAGGCAGACGGCCCCACGTCGGCGAATCGGGATCGCTCATGCCGCAGAACTGCGAGTCCGAGCCTCCGGTGAGCAGGTAGACGCGGAGCTGAGTCCACTGCGCGACCTCGTGGGCGGACGTGAGCGTCACGTTCACGGAGACGTGGCTCGAGCCCCGAGGCAGGACGACTCCGCCGGGGATGATGTACGGATAGGCGGCGGGCACGACCACGGTGGCGCCGGCGGAAGGAGCGATCGCGTTCACGACCACGCTGCTGACCACGGGCAGGTCCGGTTCCGTCGACGTCTGGCCACAGCCGGCGGCCAGGAGGGCGATGAGGACGGCGATGGTTTGGCGCATGCCCCATACGAAAGCAGGACGAGTGCCAGGGTGGCGGGCGGCACGATCGCATCGCAAGTCGTTGAGCAAGCGTCACCGGCCTGGACGGGGTGCACGGTCGCGGTGTCCGATCGCCGAACGCGCCGTTCGCCGTCCGAACGGGGGCGACTCGTTCGCAGAACGAGTCGCTTCAACCTCTACTTGAGATCCATCGCGGCCGTGAGCGCGGCCTCGAACTCGCGAATCGCCTCGACTCCGGGGAACACGCCCCCGAGGCCGCCGAGCACGACGTCCGCGGCGCGCAAGGTGGGCTCGAGAAGCTCGCGCCAGCGCGCCCACCAGCGGCCGCCACGCCCGCGTCCCTTCTTCGGCGCGCCGTGGTCGAGATAGCGGTCGCGCGCGTGAGCGAAGACCTCCAGCTTGAAGGCGAGCTCGGCGCCGATCAATCCTCGCAGGCGCAGCGTGGGCACGACGTTGGCCGTGCTGGAGGGCGCGAGCGCGGCGAAGACCAACTCGAACTTCGGCTGGAGGGACTCCCAGGCCGCGCCCATACGGTCGCGATGGCGCCGAGGGATCACCCGCTGCGGGCGATCCGCGATCTGGCCGAGCAGGCGCTGCACGTCGCGCAGGAACTCGCGCAGCCGGCGCAGGGACTCCTCGTCCGAGATCTCGTCTGGCACCCTGGGTCCCTCCCGGCCGGAGCCCTGTCTTAGGGCGTCGCGGGCAGCCGCGGCTTGTACTCCGGATACGGCGGCCGCTTGATCTTGACCGGCGGGCTCGTCTTGAGCTGCTCGAGCACGACTTCGACCGCCTTGTCGAGCTGCGGGTCGTGCCCCTGGCGCGTGAGGGCGGGATCCTGCTCCACCTCGATGTCGGGCGCGACGCCGATGTTCTCGACGTCCCACTCGCCCTTCGCGCTGTAGAGGCCCCACCGCGGGGCGGTGACGAAGCCGCCGTCCATCAGCGGGGGGTAGCCGCCGATGCCCACGAGGCCGCCCCACGTGCGCACGCCCACGAGCGGCCCCAGCCCGGCGCGGCGGAAGAGCCAGGGCAGCGCGTCCCCGCCCGACCCGGACATCTGGTTCACGATCATCACCTTCGGTCCGTAGATCCCGGCCGCGGGCTCCACCATGTCTTCGCCTTCGCGCGACATGTTGACCATCTGCGGCGTGCGCTTCAGGTAGTCCACGATGTAGTCGGCGATGGAGCCGCCGTGGTTGAAGCGCTCGTCGAGGATGACCGCGTCCTTGCCGACCTGGGAGAAGAAGTAGCGGTTGAAGTTCGCGAACCCCCCGGCGAAGGTGTCCGGGATGTAGACGTAGGCCACGCGCCCGCCCGTCATCTCGTCCACCTTGCGGCGGTTGTCCTCCATCCAGGTGCGCAGGCGCAGCGCTTCCTCCGAAGCCACCGGCACCACCGTCACCTGGCGGGAACGGGCGCCGTCCGCGGAGGGCCCGACGGTGAGGACGGTCTGCTTCCCCGCCGTGGCCTGGAAGAGGCGATGGACGTCGTCGTCACCGCGCAGGTCCTGGCCGTTCACGGCCAGCAGGAACTCCCCGGCCTTGACGTTCACGCCGGGCTGGGTCAGCGGAGCCTGGAGCTTCGGGTTCCAGTTCTCGCCGGCCAGGATGCGCGCGAACTGGTAGCGCCCCTCGGCGATGCGATAGTCCGCGCCGAGGAGGCCGACGCTGACGCGGTCCTGCTTGGGCTGCGTGCCGCCGGCCACGAACGTGTGGCCGACCACGAGGTTGCCCGTCATCTCCCGGAAGAGGTGGTTCAGGTCCTCACGGCTGGCGATCCCTTCGACGAAGGGCGCGTACACGCGCTCCGCCGCCTTCAGGTCCAGGCCGTGGAAGTTCGGGGCGTAGAGGAAGTCGCGCTCGAGGCGCCAGACCTCGCGGTACATCTGGCGCCACTCCGCGCGCGGGTCCACGTGGACCTCGATCGCGGCCTTGAGCGCGCCCTCGCCCGCGGGAGGCGCCTTTTCGCTGGCCGCCACCGACCACTTCTTGCCCTGCGACCACAAGATCTTGGTGCCGTCGGCGGAGACCTGGAAGGTGCGGTTGCCTCCGTACACGGGATTGGCGCCGTCGATCTTGTCGAGCAGCTTCTCCGTCTTGCGCGTCTTGAGGTCGAAGCGGAAGACGTTCTGCGGCGGCACGTCGTCCAGCTCCGTGTAGTCCTCGTCGGTGAGGACGACGGGGCTCGCGACCAGGAACAGGATTCCCTCTGCGCCCGTCTCCAGCGCCGCGTAGTTCGTGCGCTCGATGGGCAGGGCGACGATACGCTGATCGATCCCCGCGAAGTCGATCTTCACCGGCTCCGGCTTCTTCTCCTCGGCTTTCTTCTCGCCGTCCTTCGAGGCGCCGGCCTTCTTCGCGTCTTCCGGCTTCGCCTTCGCGTCCGCCGCCTTGCCGTCTTTGGCCTTCTCGTCCTTGGCCTTGTCGTCGTCCGCCCCCTCCTCGTCGCTCTCGGGGGCCACGGGCGAGGGGAGGTCCGCGCGCAGGACGGCCGCATACACGCTGCTGGTGACGGAGCGGGCCATGCTCGTCATGTCCAGCCAGCCCTGGGAGAGCCCCGCGCTCGTGGACGCAATGAAGAAGAGGTACTTGCCGCTGCGGTCGAAGCGCGGCGAGAACGCGTCGCTGCGCCCGTCCGTGACCTGGCGGCTCTTCTTCTCGGCCAGCGAATAGACGAAGGCGGCGCGCAGGTAGTTGTGGAGCTGCTTGGTGTACGCGATCCACTGGCTGTCCGCCGACCAGGCGGGGTCGAGATAATGGAACGGCGTGTCGTAGATGTCGCTGTCCACCTTGTCGGGGACGGGCTTGTCCACGTCCACCACCCAGAGGTTCATGCGCTTGTCGGCGTACGCAATCTTCTTGCTGTCGGGCGACCAGCGCGGGGAGTAGAAGAACGACGGGGGCTGGCCGAGGTCGATCTTGCGCACGGGACCGAGGCCGTCGGGGGCGCGCAGGTGGAGGGCGTATTCGCCGGACTCGTCCGAGAACCACGCGATCCACTTCCCGTCCGGCGACCAGGCGGGGTCGCGGTCGGCCACGGCCGGAGTGCGCGTCAGGTTGCGCACGTCGCCCTTCTCCGCGGGCACGGCCAGGATCTCTCCGTGCGCCTCCACGAGCACGCGCTTCCCCGACGGCGAGAGCGCGGTGTGGAGGATCTGCGGTCCCTCCACCTTCTCGAAGCGCGGCCGGAGCTGGGGCAGGTCCGCGGCGATGGTGACGTCGACCGGCCGCGTCTGTCCGGACGCGATGTCGAACAGGGAGAGGGCGCCGAGCTGGTCGTAGACGATCGCGCCGGGGCCGGCGGAAGCGGACTGGATGTCGAACCCGCCGTCGTTCCGGACGACCTGCCGCACGGCGCGGCTCTTCGTGTCGTATGCGAACAGGGTCACGCGGCCCGCGCGATCGGACAGGAAATACACGGTGTCGCCGACCCACATCGGCGCGCGGTCGTTCGAGCCTTCGCGCGGGACCTTGGTGACGCTGGAATCGCGCAGGTCGGCGATCCAGATCGGCGTCGTCTGTCCGCCGCGGTAGCCCTTCCAGGCCGGCTGCCACTGGAAGTGGGGCACGTAGGCGAGCTGGGATCCGTCCGGCGAGTAGGCGGCGGTGTCGCCGGACGGCAGGGGCAGCTCGGTCGGGAAGCCGCCGGTGGCGGGTACGGTGTAGAGCTGCCAGTGATCGCGGTACGTCTTGCGCGCGGAATGGAAGAGGATGCTCTTGCCATCCGGCGTCCAGGCCACCGCGGAGTCGAGGCCCGGATGGTGGGTGAGCCGCCGGGGCTCTCCCCCGCCCGCGGGCACGACGTAGACGTCGGCGTTCTCGTCGTAGGTCCCGGTGTACGCGATCTGCGAGCCGTCCGGCGAGAAGATCGGGGAGCCGCTGCGTCCCTGGCCCGCCACCAGGCGCCGCGCCGTGCCGCCGTCGCGCGGCAGCGTCCAGATCTCCCCCGCGAACTCGAACGCGATGGTGTCGCGGGAGACGGTCGGGTGGCGAAGAAGGAGAGGCGAGCCCGCGGCGAACGACGGCACCGCCGAGGCCAGGACGAGGAAGGCGGGGGCCAGGATCTTCATGGCCTCGCATTGTATCTTTTGGCTCATGAAGAGCTTCTTTCTTGTGGTCATCGGCCTCGCGTTTGGCGCGATCGCGATGGCGGCGGCGGCCCCCGAGCCGCCTGCGGCCGAGGCCCACGTCGATCACCTGATCCTGGGCGCGCGCGATCTGGACGAGGGGATTCGCCGCTTCGAGGAGGGGACGGGCGTGCGGCCCAAGGTGGGCGGCGAGCACCCCGGCCGCGGCACGCGCAATGCGCTCGTCTCCCTCGGGCCGTCTCTGTACATCGAGATCCTCGCCCCCCAGTCCGGGGCGTCCGACTCCGGCCGCGTCGCGGAGCTGCGCCAGCGCGCGGACCTGACTCCGTATGGATGGGCGGTCTTCGTGCGCGACGTGGACATCGCGCGGGGGAAGCTCGAGAGCGCCGGCTTCGCCCTTTCCGGGATCATGCCCGGCTCGCGGGCGCGGCCGGACGGCACGCTCCTGGAATGGAAGACCTTCGAGATCGAGAAGCCGGAGATCGCGGGGATCCCCTTCTTCATCCGCTGGGGCGACGGTACCACCCATCCCTCACGGGACTCGCCGGGCGGATGCCGTCTCGAGGCGCTGAAGGTCACGACGCCCGATGTCGCGAGCGCGCGCCGCGCCTTTGCGGCGCTGGCGCTGGACGTGACCGCGGAGGCGGGGGCGCGGCCGGGCCTGGACATCACGCTCCGGTGTCCGAAGGGGACGGTGTCCTTCCGCGGCGATCAGGGCGCCGGGAAGTAGCCGCGGTCGTAGCGCAGGCCGATGCAGTAGGTCTCCCCGGTGTCGAGGCGGACTACCGCGGCCAGCAGCCGCACCGCGCCGAAGGGATGGCGCGCGGGGGACTCCGCCTCCACGATGTAGACCTCGAGCCTCCGGTATTCGCGCACCTGGTTCCCGAGGTCGTCGATGCCGAGCTGGTCGACGTCGACCATCGCCGCGTCTTCGGGAGTGAGCAGCTGCCCCTCCGCGCTCAACACGGCGTCCGTCTCGCGGCTGACGCGAACGCGAACGGGCCGGCCCTCGGGCTCTTCCAGCTCGAAGCGCTCGGACTGATCCGGTCCCCGCAGGACGAGACGCCCGGATTGGATGCGCCCCATGGCGAGGTCGAGGGCGCCCCGCACCGCCGCCTGTCCGCCCACGTCCTGCTGGCGCGCGTTGACTTGCCGCTGCCGCCGCCACGTGAAATCGGACAGGAGCAGGGCCAGCGGCATGAGCGCGGCCAGCGCGATCATCACCAGGAGCAGGGCGGCCCCGCGCTCGCTGGCCTTCAAAACAGGGGCCTCGAGTCGTGCCAGGTGTGCATCCGCACCGTCCTGGCCCCGGTCGCGGGGTCCTGTCCGATCACGCCCGCGAGACCGATGGCGTGGAGCCCGGCGGGGTCGAAGGGAATGGTGGTCCATTGCGGCTCGTGGGACACGAAGACCGTCCGCGGCGGCAAAGTGATGGGAGGCAGGGACGGGTTCGGCCGCAGGCTGAGGGTGATCCGCACGGTGCTGCCGGTCGAGCGCGTCATGCGGAGGAGGAGGCTGCGTGGATCGTCGACCCGGGCGCCTTGCTGGTACTCGAACGACAATTCCTCGACGTAGCGGACGAGGATCTGCTCCGCCTGGCCCGGCGCCTTGCGCGCGACGGCGAGCACTCCCGTGCGGTCCGTCGTCAGGTAGAAGCCGACCTCGCGGACCTTGAGGATGCGCGTGCTCCGCGCGCTCCAGCGCGGGCGCTTGAAGCTCCCATCGGGCGTGTCGTGCGAGCGGAGCGACAGGTGATCGGAGCGGACCGCCGTGACCTGTGCACGCTCCAGCTTGCGCTGATCGTCCACGAGCAGGACTTCGTCGCCCTCCGCGAAGAGGGCGGCGCCGTCCACGGCCACGGGTTCCTTGGGGTCGGTGAGGTCCTCTGCCAACACACCCGCGATCCCTTCGGGGTTCGAGCGCACCGTGATCGCATCGACCGCGCGCGTGCCGTCGAGCCGACCCAGGAAGACCGGGCCCGCGTCGCCGAGCCCGTAGCCGGCGCGGGCGATCTCGACCGCCATGTCGTCCAGCGCGCGCACGCTGCTGAAGCCGCGCTCGGTCACGTGGGTCTGCGTCTGGTAGAGCCGCCAGCAGGCCCGCGTGATCTTGTAGGTGATGGCGGCGATCAGGAGCGTGATGGCGAGGACGATCATCACCTCGATGAGGGTGAAGCCGGCCTGCCGTCGTGGGTTGGTCTGCACGGGCCCGCTATGATATCCACGCGTTGAGCCCCGCTGCCGCCCCTCCGTGGACCTGCCCGCAATGCGGGCGTCGCGTGCCCGGGCGCGAGCCCATCTGCCACTGCGGGCTCAAGCGCGCCGAGGCTTCGTTTTCGGGACGGCCTGGACCGGCGGCCCCCGGCTCGCAAACGGTCCGGACCGATGTCCGTCGCGGGGCCCTGCTCGTCACCGTCCTCGCCACCGCCGCCGCCTTTGTCGCGTTGTATGGCGTCATCCGCCGGCTGGACCGGGCCGCCGCGGCCGCGGCACAAACGCCGAGCCCGCTCACCCGAGGCACGGCCGTCTACCCGGCGCTTCCCGCGATACGGGCGGTGGCGACGCGAGCGCCGGCCATCCCGCCCGCGCTCACCCCGATCCCACGACGTCCATCCACGGCCGCGGAAATGGACTGGGATCGCGCCACCGCCTTGCTCGATCTGCCCCTGCGCCGGATCGAGGCGGACGCAAGCGTCCTCGAGCTGGACTATCGCCCCTTCGCGGGAGCGTGCCTGGCACCGCCGGCGCCCAGCGGCGAGTGGCTCGCGTCCCTCAAAGCCGCTCCCGTGATCGGGGGCGTCACCCTGCGCGAGAAGGGCGCCACCATCGATTGCGAGACGGCGCGGCGGCGGCTCGTGGTGCGCGCGGACCGGTTGAAGTCGGACCTCGACGACAACGAGCGCCTGGGCCGTACGAGCGGCGTGCGGCCCGAGCACTGGCGGCAGCTCCTGGCCCTCCATGGGCTGGAGGGCTGGGATCGCTATTGAGGGAGCTGGAACAGCGATTCGACCGTCGTGCGGAGAGCTCGGGCGAGTCGCAGCGCGAGCACGGTCGAAGGAATGAACACACCGTTCTCCACGGTGTTGATGGTCTTCCGTGACACTCCCACGAGCGTGGCCAGGTCGGCCTGGGTCAGATCACGACGTGCGCGTTCCTCGCGCAGGCGATTGTGCAGGAGCTCATGCATCCCGGTGCGCGCGGTACTCCAGGCCCGAGAAGGCGAGGAGCGCGACCACGATGCCGGAAGACACGATCACATAGACGGCGGTGCGAGCGCTGAGCCCCTGGAAGCCGGGCCAGGCCAGCAGTCCCATCGCGGTCGCCATGGCGGCCCAATAGCCCGCGACGACCGCTGTCTTCTGATTCGTCCGCGATACTTCGTCGTACATGAGCGCACGAATCTCGCTGCGGTTGAGGAGACCGCCGCCGCCGGTGGCCAGGACGGCCAGGAGCAGGGCGGCGTTGATGGCCCAGAGGTCCACCCGCCTTCCTTCGGCCGGTAGCGTGAGGAGCGGCCGGACGATCACATGGGCAAGGAACACGAGCGCGGCGATGCCCAGCAGGCCCGCCCGCTTCCTCGATTTTCGATCGGCGATCTCTACTGGCGTCTGCTGCGTCATGCCACCCTCCGAAAGCATCGATGGATGAGGGTAACCTATAGGTGACATCGCGTCAATCCCGGCTGCCGCCGCCGAAGCGCTCGATGTGAGTCAACGCTCCGGCGACGGCGCCGACGTCAGGCGCGAAGACTACGGGCAGACCACCACGCCGCAGAGGTTCTCACCCAGGTTCAGGCCGCCCAGGACCTGGGGATTGAGGTCGCCACCGTTGTTGGCGGTGAGGACGTTGGAGCGGTACCCGCTGTTGCTGCCGCCGATGATGCCGTAGGTCTTGTTGTTGCGGGCCACGCTGTTCTTCACGAGCGTGCCGTTGCCCTGGGCGTTGATCCCCGCGTTCCCGTTCGTGTGGGCGCTGCAGCCCTCCACCAGGCCGCCCTGCGATTCGAGGCGGATGCCGTTGAAGCCGTTGCCGATCGCGCGGACGTCCACGATGCGCACGCCCTCGGCGTCGATGCAGTCGATGCACTTGCCCGCGTTGCGCGAGAAGATGCCGTGGCGGCCGAAGTCACGGACGGTGCCGCGGCGGACCTCGACGTTGTTGCCGAAGATGAAGATGCCGTCGGTGAATGGGGAGTTGGCGCCGAGGATGGCGAAGCCGTTCAGGTCCAGGGTCGCGTCGTTGGTCTCGATCCAGAAGCCGCTCGTGCCGCCGGGAACCTTGAGGTTCTCCGAGAGGCGATAACTCCCGGGTTCGCTGATCGTCACCGGATATCCGGGTCCATCGGCCGGGGTGATACCGCCGGCCAGGACGGCCGCCTCGTCGATGAGCACCACGCCGTCCACGGCGAAGGTGCTCCGGGCCGTGAGCAAGAGAGCGAGAGCGGCGACCGCCCCGCCAATCCGACGCGTCACAAGAGCCATGATCAAACTCCGTTTCCGCCCCGTTCAAAGTTCGTCCAGGGTTGAGGGAGGGACGCCTTCGGAGGACCGTTCTCCTGTGTGCACGATCACGACTCTTTACTTCGGGAAAGGCTGCGGAGGCTGCCCGCGCGCCGGCGCCCGCATCATCAGGTCCTCGATGACGCGGGCCACCTCGGAGGGGGCCATCTTCTCGATGAGGTAGCGGTGGGCCTTGCGCGGCGTCGGGATCCATTCGTCGTATGCGAAGCGCCGGCCCGCGTGCATGAGGGCAAGCCCGGGTTCCGACTCCGTCCAGTAGGAGGCCGCGCCGCGCACGGCGCAGAGCACCGCGGTCTGGTCCCAGCTCTCGCGGTTCTCCAGCCCGTTGAAATGAAGATAGGCCGCGCGCGTCGGGCTCGTCTCGGGGACGGCGCGCAGGGCCCTTCCCGTCATGACGCGCGCCCCGATCTCGAACCCCGAGAAGACGACCGGTGTCGGCCAGTCAGAGAGCGCGCGGACGGCGGCCCGCGTGTCGATGCGCAGGTTGTATTCGCCGCCTCCGTCCTTGAACCGCCCGTCCGGGAACTTCCCGCCCATGCATACCCACAGGCGGACCTTGCGGCGGACGAGGTCTTCGCCACTCTCGGAGCTGATTGCGTCCGGCGGCGTGTCGAGAAGGCCGCGCAGGTTCGTGAGGAACCCGACGGAGACGATCACGACGCTCACGTCCGGCTGCGCGGCCAGGATCTTCCGGTACAGGAGGCCGGCGTCGGGTGCATCGCTGCTGCGGGCGAGCCGATGCGGAAAGGACTTCGCCACCGCGGCCGCGTATTTCGACGCGATCGTCTCCCCCGTGTCCTCCGGGTAGCCGACCTGGATGCCACGCTGGTAGCCGATCGGGATGTCGGGACGTCCGTACCAGGTGTTGATCGCGTCCACGCACGGCCCCACGTCTTCGTTGCGCGAGGAAACGCCCACGGCCAGGATCTCCGCCTCGCCGAGGTCGGCCATGGCGTGGAGTATGGCCAGCGCGCCGACGTCGTCGACGTCGCCCGCCATGTCGGTGTCGAAGATGACCTTGACGGGCGGTCCGGCGGCGAGGGAAGGGCGCGGCGCGAAAGCGGCGATCAGCAGGGCAGCGCGACACAGAGAAGACAGTGGTTTCATGAGACCTCTCGAATACCTTACTCGTTCTGGAACGAGTTGCCGCCCCGCTCGACTCCGGGTTCCCGCAGGTAGACCATCCGGGCCGCCCGCGCGAGTGGTTCCGAAGCGTGTTCGCGCGGGTCGCCCCCCTTGCCTGAGCTTCTCCATGCTCACGTGGGGGAGCCTGTAAGACTTCCTCGAGGGCGCCGGGGCCGTGATGCCGGGGGTGAGACTCGTTCTGGAACGAGTTGTCACGGATATCAGAGTGACAGAGCTATAGGACTGCCCCTTTCGCCTTAACGCGCGCCACGTCAGT
>Ga0207428_10000160_pt1 | contig 92379 bp, 84 predicted proteins | sample RhiMethybrSRZTD1_FD_187600 | JGI IMG/M metagenome (GOLD analysis project Ga0207428, IMG submission 187600) | Populus rhizosphere microbial communities from Tennessee, USA - Rhizosphere MetaG P. TD hybrid SRZTD1 (SPAdes) (version 3) | ecosystem: Host-associated > Plants > Roots > Rhizosphere >... | reverse complement strand
CGAGATTCTGCTGCAGGTTGCGTAAAGTCGCGACATTGGAGTGGGTGCCTAATTACTGACTTGGCGCACGTTCCAATATTGGACCTCGGTCCAATCGATGAAAGATATGTTCTCATTTCTAATCGCCGTCCAAGCGGTCTCAGTGCCCCTGAGGTCCAGGGTAAATCCATTTTGTTCGGGAGGCCCATTATGAAACTAGCGACGACATTATTCATGCTCGCATCTTTGTTCGTTGCTGCCACAACGTGCGTGCCGGCTGTCGCGCAACAACAGCAGCAAAGACCCAACATTGTCGTGATCTGGGGAGACGACATCGGACAATCGAACGTCAGTGCTTACTCACGAGGGATGATGGGCTATCAAACGCCCAACATCGACCGCCTCGCCGGCGAAGGCATGATGTTCACCGACTACTACGCCGAGCAAAGCTGTACGGCGGGCCGTGCTTCGTTTCTCACCGGCCAGTCAGGATTGCGAACCGGAATGACCAAAGTCGGTCTGCCCGGCGCAACGCTGGGCCTTCAGAAAGAAGATCCGACGATCGCCGAGTTATTGAAACCGCTCGGCTATACGACAGGCCAGTTCGGCAAAAACCATCTTGGCGACCGCAACGAATTTCTGCCGACAGTGCACGGCTTCGACGAGTTTTACGGCAATCTTTATCACTTGAATGCGGAAGAAGAGCCCGAGTTGCCGGACTACCCGAAAGACCCGGCATTCAAGGCCAAGTACGGTCCGCGCGGGGTGTTGGATTGCAAAGCCTCCAATAGGGACGATCCGACCGTTGATGCCCGCTTCGGTAAAGTGGGCAAGCAGACTTGCACCGATACCGGCCCGCTGACCAAGAAGCGGATGGAAACCGTCGACGACGACATCGCCAATCGCGCTGCCGATTTCATCAAGCGACAGGCGGGTGCGAACAGGCCGTTCTTCGTGTGGGTAAACTTCACCCACATGCATCTGCGCACCCATACCAAGCCGGAGAGCGTTGGTCAGGCTGGACGCTGGCAGAGCACGTACCACGACGCCATGATCGATCACGACAAGAACGTCGGCACGGTTCTTAAAGCGCTCGATGACCTTGGCATCGCGAACAACACTTTCGTCATGTACTCGACCGACAACGGTCCGCACATGAACACCTGGCCGGACGCAGGGATGACACCGTTCCGCAGCGAGAAGAATACGAATTGGGAAGGCGCCTACAGGGTGCCGGCGATACTGCGATGGCCGGGCAGGATCAGGCCGGGCCAGGTATCAAATGAAATGATCGCCCACCACGACATGTTGCCGACGATGCTTGCCGTTGCCGGTGACCCGCAGGTGAGCGAGAAATTGCGGACCGGCTTCAAGATTGGCGACCTGACTTACAAGGTGCATCTCGATGGCTACAACTTCGTGCCGTACTTGACCGGGCAAGCTACCAAAGGCCCGCGCGATTCATTCCTATACGTCAACGACGATCAGCAGGTAGTCGCACTGCGGTACGACAATTGGAAGTTCGTGTTCATGGAGCAGCGCGCCCCTGGACAGATGCTGATCTGGGCCAACCCCTTTACCAACCTGCGGGTCCCGAAGATCTTCAATCTCCGTACCGACCCCTATGAGCGGGCGGACATCACCTCGAACACTTACTACGACTGGCTTTTCGACCACGTCTTCCTCCTGGTGCCTGCGCAGGATTACGTGGGTCAGTTCCTGGCGACTTTCAGGGACTATCCGCAGCGACAAAAGGCAGCCAGCTTCAACCTGGACGAGGTCATGGAAAAGCTCAAAGAGGCCAAGTAGTGGTCCACTTGCAATCGGCGGTCCGATAGTAACCCCTGTCGGACCGCTCACTAAAGCGGACATCATAACTGCCATGATACCGGCCATGCGCAATGGAGCATGGGGTAGGTCAAGTATCTCGCTGCCGGTTCTGGCGTTCGGAGGAAATCAGGCGACGCGACTTTCTGACAGCGCCTTTCTTTGAATCGTCTTCGTCGTTCGTGCCGCCAGCGAGATGGTGGTGCAAAGAAATGAGCGAGCCCAGGCGCCTCGCCCAAATAGCCAAAGCACCCATAACGGCTGCGAGGAGGAGAAGCCCGCCGATCCCGAGATAGAGCTGCATGCCTGCGATCCCCGAGCCCTGCGGAGTGTCCTTACCGTCCTTTGGCCGCGATCAGGCTTTCGAGCTCGCGATATTCGCGGCAACTCGTCGCGCCGCACGCCGACTTGATGCGATCGAGATCGCTGCGTGCCCTGGCGAGATCACCCTGGGCGACGTAAAGCGCGCCGGAGTTCCCCAGGGTCGCGACGTGATTTGGATCGGCGGCCAGCGCCTTGGTGTACCAGTCCCGCGCCTCGTTGAGATTGCCGAGCTTTGAGTAGGAAAATCCGATCGAGCCTGCAACGTCTGGATGGTCGTCATAGCCGAGCGCCTTCATCGCCGTGATGCCGGCTTCATATTTACCGGAGAGAATGAGAGCGCGCGCTGCGCCAAAACTCGCCTGCTGTTGCGCAGTGGACGCTGTCGGCTCGACCGCGGCAGGCGGAGCCTGCTGCACGGCAGCCGGCGGCAGCGCCGGCTGCGGCTGGACGGTGGTGGCGGGCGGCGGCGGTGGCGCCGGTTGCGCAGTGGCAGGTGGAGACACGGGCTTTTGCGCCGGCGCTGCGCGTTGCTTTTCTTCATCCTTGCGTCTGGGCTTTGGCTCCGCCGTCCGCTCCTTGCGCACGGCCGGTTTTTCCGGCCCGGCATCCGGATTCCGGTTGCAGAAGCCGCCGATGCCGCTGACCGACGCCATGCACTGTTCGTAAGTGTAGAAGCCGCAATTGTTGCTGCCGTTGCGATAGGCCGCGCACCAGGCGGGTTCCTTGGCGGCCGCGGGCGCTCCGAGCGCCAACGCGGCAAAGGGGATCAGACTTCCGAGAACGATAATTCGCATTGGCCGCTCCTGCGGTCGACATCTCAACGATCAGCCCGGATTGCTGCCCTTTCCACCACCGCCGCCACCGGGATTGCCCCGCGGCGGCGGGCCGCGGCCACCGCGCCCACCACCACCGATGCCAATACCGATGCTAAAGCCCGGCGACGATTGCGGCTGACTCTCCGATGGCGGCGGTGTCTTCTTTTTCTTTTTCGGTTTTTTCGACTGCACCGTCACCGGGCTCTCACATTTGCCACTCTCACTTTCAATCTTGCCGGCTTCACAACGGCAGGTGTTGCCGTCGAAGATCTTGCCGCCGGTGCAGATCTGGGGCGGCGGGCAATTTCCATCCGAATTGCGTGGCACGCCGCCGAGACAGCCGCTCGTGCCGCCGCCTGGCGGCCTCGGATCGACGATGAAGCATAGGCCGCCGAAACCTCTTCGCGTGCCCGCAGGGCAGGCAGTAAGAATGCCCCTGTCCGGCGGCGGAGAACATTGCAGCGTCGGGACCGGGACATTGCCGGAGATACAGAAAAGATCCGGACCGGGCGTGCCGGAATTGACAGGCTGCCGCCGGCCAAGCGCAACGCAGTTCGAGTACCGCGTGCCCGGAGTATAGAACTGGTTAGCCTCGCCTATGGCTTGCGTCTGGCCGGGCGCAAGCGTCACCTGCGCGCTGTGACTCGCGCCGTTCGGCGAAAGGTTGTTCGGATCATTATCGCCCCACGTCACCTCGCCGCTATATGGCGTGGTGCCAATATTCGTGACGGTGACCCTGAAGCTGCATTTCGCAATCTGCGCTCCATCGTTTGAAATGTTGCAACAGCTGGCGATGGCTTTTTCAACTTTCAGCTTCGGGCCGTCGCCGCCTGGAGGCCGGCACACACCATCTCCAATTGGCACCGTTCCCTCCGGGCAACCGCCTGGAGGCCTGCACACGCCATCTCCGATTGACACTGTTCCTTCCGGGCAACCGCTTGGAGGCCTGCACACGCCGTCGCCAATTGGCACCGTTCCTTCCGGGCAACCGTCCTTGGGTTTGCAGGTGCCATCTTCGCGCAGCCGCATGCCTTCCGGACAGCCGCAGTAATTGACGCACATGCCGCCCGTCGGCTGACAAACATCGTTGATCCTGGTTTGCCCAGGCGGGCAGCCGCCGCCTGACGGCTGACATTGGTCATTGATCATGACCTGTCCGACGGGGCAGTTGCTCTCCGGCGGGCGAGGCAGAATGCCGCCGTTCCCTCCGCCGCTCGGCGGGGGCAAAAGAACGCCGCCAAGCGCGGCCTTTCGCTGGACCACGACAAGGCCGGGCGGGCACTTCGGCGCCTCGCAATGTCCGGGAGCAAGATCGTTGGAATAAACTGCAGCAGGCCCGCAATTCATTGGCGGCGGCACGCAACGGCCGCGGATGCGCGCGTAGCTCGGCGGACAGCCGCGGTAGACGCAACAGCCATTCGCGAATTCCGTGCCGGGCGGACACGCGAGCCCGGCCCAGCAAACGCCATCGACGTTGAACTGTCCGGCCGGGCATACGATCGCGGCCGGTATCAACGGCAGCGCAGCCCGCGCGCACACGCGCGGGATCACGACATCGCCGAGATGGCCGCGCGTTTGCGGGTCGAAGCGATCGTCGTAGTCGATGAAATACGCCGCGAACGGCGGCTCGTTCTGAGGCCGCAGCAGCGGAACCGCATTGCCCTGCAGGCCATCGACAATGAGAGGACCGCCGGGTTGCAGGCGCTGAATGACTGCAGGATCGCGCGCGTTGCGCAGCTGTTCGCCGGTGCTCCAGAGCGTGCCGCCGCACACCGCGCGATTGATGTTTCCGGCCGCATCGTAGCCGTAACCGATGGCGATGCCGCCATTGTCGTTGCGATGGTTCGGCAGAAAGCCGATCGCATATTCATTCGGGACGGGAAACCAGAGATCGCGGCTCGGCGGATCGTCCGGGCGTTTCGGCCGGAAACGCAGCACGCGATTTTCGCCCGCCTGGGCAAGCGCCTTGTAATCATAGGCGCCGGTCGGCTCGCCGCGCTCGGCAACCAGCATGTCGCCGTTGTCGTCGAACAGAATTTCCGAAACTTCCGCGCCCCCGGCGGCGCTGCGCGGGACGCTGACTTCGAACCGCGCGTCGTTTCCGAACGAGCCGTCGGGCAAGATCGACACCGACCAGATGCGCAAGCCCGCGGCGACAGAGTAATAAAGACGGCTGCGGTAAGCCGCGATACCGAACACACGCCGCGCCGCGGGCGCATAAGCCCACGTGGCTGGATTGCCGCTGTCGAATTCCGGACTCTCGATATTCAAGCGCTTGCGCGGATCGAAGGCGATCGGCGGCAGTCCCGACGCAGCCAGCGCCTGCACACCGTGATCGAAACGGCCGCGATCAACACCGTCGAGCGTGAAGCGATGGATCATGCCGGTGTCGCGGTCGGCGACAAACAGCTGACGCGACGCCGAGTCGAATGCAAGAGCGCCCAGCGCCGGACCGGAATTCGGGACACCGCCAAGGGTGACGTTGGCGAAAAGTGTGACCGCGCCGGTGCGGCCGTCGATCTTCCAGATCGACCCGGGTCCGCCATCGGCAATTATCGGACCAAACAGGCCAGGCATGAACGCGGCGTTCGGCGCGCCGCGGCGCGAGCGGTCCGGCACCCCGTCGCCGTCGGCGTCGGGCACGACAACCGGCAGTCCGTAGGCGGACGTGGCGGCGGCGTAAATATTCGGCGGGTTCGCATCGTCGAGCGCGAGCGAAAAGACCTGCCCGATCTGACGCGCCGTAACCGTGAAGATTTTGGGCGCGGCAACCAGCTGGGCTTGCGGCGGCCCTCCCATGCGGGAAAGGCCGATCACGCGCAGTGCAGGGCCGTCGATGTTGATGTAGGTTTTTTCAACACGTTGCGGCTCGCTGGGGGGAGCGCCGACAACGGCCGTTCCAGAAAAGCCCGCAACCGCGGCATCGCCCGCCGGCAAGATAGGGGGCGCATTCTGCGCAAACCCGACCGCAGGCAATAACAAAAAACACAATAAGAGCGCGTAGCGTCGCACCCCGGTCGCCCCCCGCAGGTCGCACGCAGCAAAAAAACATCTTATGGTGTTTAGATGCCGCAACGCAATTCGCAGTAACCAATGTGAAACTGAGCCGGCCGTGACCTTTTCACGTAGGCAGATTCTACTGTAGCTGCATCCCGGCAGCTTTCACCACCAGAGCGAGCGGTGGCTTGTCTGGACGCCGCATCCTCCTAAGCGGGATGGCCGAGACAGCCGGCCATGACGAAAAGTGAATCCGCTCTCTGCCGTTTTCCACAGCGGGTGCCAGCCCCTGTCACGCTTGCGCATCGGCGTGCCACAGTCGCCGGTCATCGCGTATCCGTCTGCGGTAAACGCATGTTGCTGACAGCCAATCCGTTCCTGATCGACAACGCGCTCTGGATCGCCGCCGTTTGCCTGCTCGTTCCTACGACACTTTTGACGATAGCCGGACCGACGATCGTTCGCCGCTATGTCCCACTGGAAAGACTGCAATCCAACAACGAAGTGGCCGGATTCAAATTCGCGACCGTCGGCGTGATTTATGCCGTTCTGCTTGCTTTCGCGATCCTCGTTGTGTGGGAGCGGTTCAATCAGGCCGATATCGACGTCGCCAACGAAGCGAGCGCCGCGGCAACCGTGTTCCGCCTGACGCAAGGATTGGACGCGGCGCACGGCGCCGCAATCCGCAAGGCAACGACGGAGTATCTGAAAGCGGCGGTCGCAAAGGACTGGCCCGCGATGGAACGCGAGACGTCGAGCCCCGAGGTCACGGTGGCGCTCAGCGCGATCTACAACGCCGTGCTCAAATTCCACGACTTCAATAACAAAGAGGCTTTGGTCGTGGCCGACATCCTGCGCAACGTCGATCAAATCAGCGAGAAGCGGCGCGCAAGGCTGGTGGCGGCGACCGGCTTCGTGCCCGGCATCGTCTGGGCGGTTTTGTTTACCGGCGCCCTTGTCACGATCGCGTTCACGTTTTTCTTCGGCAGCGTGAACCTGCGCGCGCAGATCATCATGTCGTGCGCCCTCTCAATCCTGATCTTCGGCGGCCTTCTGACCATCATCGCCATCGATCATCCCTTCGCGAGCACGGTAAAAGTCGGTCCGGATGCGCTAGTCTCGGTGATCAATGATTTCGGCAACTGGACGCCGCCTTGAGGGGCTTCTACTGCGAAGCGAATCGCATTTTAGGTGCCGACCGATATTTTACAATTCGTGTTGTGACGTTTGGGCATGCCGGGCATTCAAACGTTCGTTTGTCGTGATCCGCCTCATCCGGCTCAATACAGGCGAGCCACATCTGTGACCTACAGAATTCACAAAACGGGCGACCGATAATCCGTTGCTGGGGAAGTGTCTGATCTTTTCGCATCCAACACCTTTTGTGTGGTTGGCGTGGCATACACACAAACTGAAGGAATAAAAAAGAGCCGGCCAGCAAACTAGCGCGACTCCGATTTACAAACCGTGGCAAGAGGCCACGACTATTTGTGCGCGTTACGAAACAACTGCGTGTCGGGATTTACACTTCCCTTTGAGTTCGACAGGAATGTGGCGGCGCGGTTCCATCGCGGAACTGCATCGGCAATCATGTTAACGCGATGTCCGCATTGGGCCCGGCTAATGGCGACGGTCTATTGCGGCGTCATCCCGGCCGCTTTCACCACCTGCTGGGCGGCAGAGCGGTCGGCCTGGATCTCGGCGGCGAACTCTTCCGGCGTGTTGATTGCCGGCACCTGGCCGCGACTGATCACGTAGGTCCGCACCCATTCCTTGTCGGAGAATACGCGCCGCACCTCGCGCGCGATCTTGTCGATGATCGGCCGCGGCGTGCCGGCGGGCGCGAACAGGCCGTACCAGGTCTGCGACGGCGCGCCCTTGTAGCCGAGGTCGGCCAAAGTTGGAGTCTCCGGCAGCAACGGCGTACGAATGTTGTTGACCAGCGCCAGCGCCGTCATCTTGCCGGCCTGGATGTTGGAGATGACGTTGCCGAGACCGAGCAGCCCGATCGGGGTCGAGCCGCCGAGGATCGCATTGGTCGCCTCGCCGCCGCCCTTGAACGGCACGCGCACCCAGTCGGCGCCTTTTTCATTCTTCAGGCTGTCCATGTAGACGACGCAAGGGATGGATGCCGTGAGATAGGACAGCGTGCCGGGCTTCTCGCGCGACACCGCGATCAGCTGATCGACGGACTTCGCTTTGAGATCGGAATTGATCACCAGCACCTGGATCAGATGAAACAGGTTGATGATCGGCGTCACCTTCTCGGGATCGAACGGCAGGTTCTTGAACAGGTATTGGTTGTAGATCAGCGGATCGGCATTGATGATGCAGATCGTGTAACCGTCGGGCGCGGCCTCGGTGCAGGCGCGCGTCGCGATATTGCCGGCGCCGCCGGGCCGGTTCTCGATGATGATGGGCTGGCCGAGGCTCTTGTGCATCTCCTCACCGAGCACGCGCATGAAAATGTCGCTGATACCTCCGGCACTCGACGTGGTGAGCACATGGATCGGCTTGTTGGGGTAGTCCTGCGCTGAGGCCGCGGTGGCGCACAACGCAACGCCCGCGATCGCCGCCAGATATTTTTTCATTTGTTGTCCTCCCCGCCGCAACGCTACGCCAGCCTCGCCTTCACCATTCCGCTGGCCTTGGCCATGTCCATCTGCCCGGCATATTTGCCGCGCAACACGCCGATGACCTTGCCCATGTCCTTCATGCCGGCGGCGCCGGTCTCCGTCACCGCCGCCTCGATCGCCGCCTTTATCTCGTCGTCCGACATCTGCTTCGGCAGGTAACCGGAGATGATCGCGATCTCTTCCTGCTCCTGCTTCACGAGATCGGCGCGGGCGCCTTTCTGATAAAGCTCGACCGATTCCTGGCGCTGCTTGATCATCTTTTGCAGCAGGCTGAGCACCTCGGCGTCGCCGAGCGGCTGCTTTCCGGCGCCGCGCGCTTCGATATCGGCATTTTTAAGCGTCGAATTGACCATGCGCAGCGTGGAAACCGCCCGCTCGTTCTTGGCCTTCATCGCTTCGGTCAGGGCCTTGTTGATGTCGTCGCGCAGCACGGGAACCCCTTTTTTTGCATTAACTTAAGTGCAATGACGCGGCTGGGGGCGGAAGTGCCCCGCCCCTTGCCTCTCACACTATAATACGCAAGTAAGAGGCCATGACCCAGACGAAAGCCGATAAAACGGGGGCTTGGGACGAACCCAAACCCACGGCGCTTTTGGTGCTGGCCGACGGGACCGTCCTGGAAGGCTTCGGGCTTGGCGCCACGGGGCGCGCAGTCGGCGAGGTCTGCTTCAACACCGCGATGACGGGCTACGAGGAAATCCTCACCGACCCATCTTATGCCGGGCAGATCATCACTTTCACTTTCCCGCATATCGGTAATGTCGGCACCAACGAGGAAGACATCGAGAGCCTTAACATGGCGTCGCGGCCGGGAGCCTGCGGCGTCATCTTACACAGCGCGATCACGCAGCCCTCGAACTACCGGGCGACCAAGCACCTTAACGACTGGCTGAAGGCGCGCGGCATCATCGGGCTCGCCGGCATCGACACGCGCGCGCTCACCTCGCTGATCCGCGTCAAGGGCATGCCGAACGCGGTGATTGCGCACGAGCCGTCGGGCAAGTTCGACCTGCCGGCGCTGAAGAAAGAAGCCAAGGACTGGCCGGGTCTGGTCGGCATGGACCTGGTGCCGATGGTGACCAGCGCGCAGCGTTTCAATTGGGACGAGATACCGTGGGCCTGGGACAAGGGCTATTCACGGCAGACCAACCCGGAATTCCACGTCGTCGCGGTCGACTACGGCGTCAAGCGCAACATCCTGCGCCTGCTCGCCGGCACCGGTTGCAAGGTAACGGTGGTGCCGGCGAAGACCTCGGCTGACGACATCATGGCCCTCAAGCCTGATGGCGTCTTCCTCTCGAACGGCCCGGGCGATCCGGCCGCAACCGGAAAATACGCCGTGCCGGTGATCAGGAAGTTGATCGACTCAGGCACGCCGACCTTCGGCATCTGCCTCGGCCATCAGATGCTGGGCATCGCAGTCGGCGGCAAGACGATGAAGATGCATCAGGGTCACCACGGCGCCAATCATCCGGTGAAGGATCTCACCACCGGCAAGGTCGAGATCACCTCGATGAACCACGGCTTCGCGGTCGACAAGGATACGCTGCCGAAGAATGTTGAGCAGACGCATGTGTCGCTGTTCGACGGCTCCAATTGCGGCCTCGCGCTCAAGGACAGGCCGGTCTTCTCGGTGCAGTACCATCCGGAGGCCTCGCCCGGCCCGCGCGACAGTCATTATCTCTTCACGCGCTTCGTCGAGATGATGCGGCAGGCCAAAGACACCAAAAAGCGCAAGATTGCTTAGGCGTCGCAGGCAACCCCGCGTGCCGCGGTTCGTTGTATCGCCATGACGTCATCGCAGCCCCTCGCTTTCATGTTCAAGGACGACGGCAGGGTGCCGAACAATCCGGCTTTGCCGGCGCTGATCTACAAAGCCGCGGTTGATTTCGGCGGGAACGATCCCGCGCGCGCAATCGAAAGTCTGTTCGCGCAAAACGGATGGGGCCACGGCCAATGGCGCAACGGCATCTACCCCTTCGTGCACTATCACGCGATGATTCATGAAGTGCTCGGCATCGCGCGCGGGACGGCACGCGTGCAGCTCGGCGGGCCCAGTGGCGAGACGTTCGATTTTGCCGCGGGTGATGTCGCCGTCCTTCCGGCCGGCACCGGGCATCAGCGGCTGTCGGGCAGTGCCGATCTTCTGGTGATCGGCGCCTATCCGCCGGAGGGCACATACAACCTTTGCCGCGGCGACAACCCGGCCGACCGCGACAAGGCGCTTGTGACGATTCCGAACGTGCCGGTGCCCGTAGGCGATCCGGTGCTCGGCAGAAACGGGCCGCTGCCGAAGTTGTGGCGCTAGCGCATTCTCCGAAAACGCGCGATAGAAACGGCATGAGCGACTGGGTCAAGTTCTACGACTTCAAGCACTCGGTGATCTACGTGAATGCGCGTCATCGCGACGTGCACTACCGCAGGATTGCCGAGGACATCCGCGCCTATGTGCCCTCACCCGCCGCACGCGTGCTCGACTATGGCTGCGGCGAGGCGACGTCCGCCGATCTCATCGCTAATGCCTGCGCGCAGCTGGTGCTGGTAGAAGCGGCGCCGAACGTGCGCGCCTCGCTCACCATGCGCTACGCCGGGCATCCGAAGATCGCCGTGATCGCGGCCGAGCAGGTGGCGGCACTGCCGAAAGCGTCGTTCGATCTCGTCGTGATGCATTCGGTCGCGCAGTACCTGACGCAAGCCGAGCTCGACCGTCTGCTTGCGATCTTCCGTTCGCTGCTCAAGCCCGACGGTCTCTTCATCCTCGGCGATATCGTGCCGCCGCATTTTGCAGCGCCGGCCGCCGCGCTGGCGCTGCTGCGCTTCGGCGCCGCCAACGGCTTCTTCTGGGCGGCGGCGTTCGGGCTGGTGCGGATCTTCGCGTCGGATTATCTGCGCCTGAGGAAGACGGCGGGACTGTCACATTATACAGAGGCGGCGATACTCGAGCGCCTGCGTGAGGCCGGCTTCAAGCCCGAGCGCGCCACGCGCAACATCAGCCATAACCAGTGGCGGATGACGTTTCTGTGCCGGGCGGCGTAGCGTCTCGGGCCTTCCTGAGCACAAGTAAGAGTTGCTACGATCCCCCTGTCCAGTCTCGGGGTGACCATGAGACGACGCGATTTCCTGATCGGTCTTGGCGCGGCGGCGTGGCCTGTCGCAGCGCGCGCCCAGAAACCAGAACGCATCCGGCGTGTCGGCATGCTGGTCAGCATCGACAATCCGGACATCAAGGCGTTTCAACAGGAGCTCGAACGACACGGCTGGTCCGAGGGGCGCAATATTCATTTCGACTATCGGGTCGCCCCGGCTGCCGTTCATGCGCAGGCCCTCGCCAAAGAGCTGGTCGCAATGCAGCCCGACGTAATTTTCACGTTGTCGAGACCGGTCACGGCCGCCGTGCAAGCGGAGACCCGGACAATACCGGTCGTGTTCACTTACGTGATCGACCCGATCGGCGCGGGCTTCATCGCAAGCCTGGCGCATCCGGGCGGCAATCTCACGGGTCTCCAAGCTTATGAGCCGAGCATGGTCGGCAAATGGCTGGGCATGCTCAAGGAGATCGCTCCGCAGACGACGCGCGTCGCGCTGTTGGGCAATCCGAAAACCGCCGCCTACTATGATTATCTAATGACGGCAGCCGAGGCTGCGGCACCGTCGCTCAAAGTCGAGATGGTCCACGGGCGCATCGAGAACGACGCGGCCGATATCGAACGCGTTATTGCTGTCATTGCAAGCGTACCAAACAGTGCCATGGTCGTGCTCCCGGAAAGTACGACCAGCGTCAACAGCAATCACATTGTTGCGCTCGCTGCGCGACATCGCCTGCCAGCGGTTTACAGCTTCAAGTACATCGTTCGCGCCGGTGGCCTGATGTCGTATGGGATTGTTGCTCCCGACCATTACCGGCAGGCCGCATTGTACGTGGACCAAATTCTTCGCGGCGCCAAGCCCGCCGATCTTCCTGTGCAAGTTCCGGTCAGGTACGAGACCGTGCTCAACGTCAAGACCGCAAAAGCCTTCGGATTGAATCCGCCGGCCGGCCTGCTTGTCGCTGCCGACGAAGTGATTGAGTGAGCGTGAAGTCGCCATGGACGCACCGTCGCTGTGGCACATCCCGTTCTCGCACTACAGCGAAAAGGTGCGCTGGGCGCTTGATTATAAGCGCGTCGCGCACCGGCGCCGTGTGCTCGGCTCCGACTACCTGATCAAGGTCTGGCGCGCGACCGGTCAGGGCAAACTGCCTGTTCTGTGGCTCGATGGGCGGGCCATCGCGGATTCCACGCGCATCATCGCTGCGCTCGAGGAGCACTATCCCGAGCCCGCGCTTTACCCGCGTGAAGCCGCCGCGCGGCAGCGCGCGCTCGCACTGGAGGACGATCTCGACGAGACGCTTGGGCCGGCATTGCGCGCGGCTGTCGTCACCCCGCTGTTCCAACACGATCCGGACTTTGCACTGCGCATGCTGACGACCGGCATGGGCGGCAAGGCCTATCCCGGCCTTCGGCGGATGCTTCGGGTTTTTCCCTGGTACTACCGGCTCCGCCATAAAATCAGCGAACGCAATCTGGAGAGAGACCGAACCATCGTTGCTGCGGCGCATCGAGCAAGAGCGGCAGGGCCGCACCTATCTTGTCGGCGAGGTTTTCAGCGTCGCAGACCTCACGGCCGCCGCGCTGCTCGGGCCGCTCCTGCAGCCTCCCGAGCTTCAGCACCCGCTGCAGGTAGAGCTGCCGGTCTATCTGGAGGACTACCGTACGATGCTGCTACGGCATCCAGCCGCACAATGGGCGGCCGACATCTACCGTCTGCACCGCGGGCAATCCGCGGAAATTGCTAAACGTCCGGCACGTTAATTGAAACGTATACTCGAGGTCGGCAATGCCTGGGCTCCAGTTTTTCAACGTTGCTGTTCTCTCACTTGTCCTTGCCTCAGCCAGCAGCACGGCAGCCTCGGATTTGAAGGTCCTGTCCGGCTCCGGAGTGCAACCAGTGATGAGTGAAATCATCCCACGCTTTGAGCGGGAGTCAGGGCACAAGGTGATATTTGATTACGGTACTGTGGGAGGCATGGCTGCCCGAGTTCAAAACGGGGAGATCGCCGACGTGATCATCGCGTCCGGGCCCCAAATCGCCGAACTTGAAAGGCAATTGAAGGTCGTCGAAGGCAGTCCGATCGACTTGGCCAGGACTGGTATTGGAATTTTTGTGCGCAAAGGCGCTTCAAAACCGGATATCGGTTCGATCGAGGCCTTTACGCACACGATGCTCACATCAAAGTCGATCGGGTGGAACGATCCGGCAGCAGGAGCGCCGGTCAGTATTTATATGCTCGGGGCGTTTGAGCGCCTGGGCATCGCGCAAGCGATGAAACCAAAGACCGTCGTCTTTAAGCAGCGTTCGGAACGCTTTGAAGCTGTCGCCAGGGGCGAAGTTGAAATCGGATTCAACCAAATAAGTGAAATTTTGGCTGCCCCAGGCGTGGATTTGGTTGCTCCATTGCCCGCGCCCATCCAGCACTACACACAATTTAGCGCCGGCGTCGTTGCCAACAGCAGCAAACAAGACGCGGCTCGAGCTTTGCTGCGATTCATCTCCTCACCTGATGCTCGGGCCGTCATGAAAGCCAAAGGCTTTGAATGACGCTCAGTCTTTTATGCCGGCGAGGCGCAGGCCCTGCACGTAAAGATCGAGATGGGCGCTCTCCTTGACGTAAAAGAGTCGCCGGCGCGCGAAACCACAGGAGAAATCCGGACTGAGCTGCAGCAGCTCGTCCTTCGCGATTTGCAGATCGGCCTGCCTTTGCAGATGTCCCAAGGCCGACACGCGATGGGCGAAGGCCCAGAAATGCGCGTTGGGCACCCGTGTGGCCTTGTGCGACCACTCAAAAGCCTGATCGAACTGCCGCGCGAAAATGTGCGCGAGTGCACGGTACGAATAGAAGGCCCAACGCAATGGGTCGTACGGGCTCAACTCGATGGCCTTCTCGAAATATGGAATCGCCTCGTCGAAACGGCCCACATAGGCAAGTGAATCGCCGAGCCCGCAATAGCTGGGCGCGAGGTATGGGTTGAGATCGATCGCGATCTTCAACTCGGAAAGCGCATCGCCATAGGCTTTGGCCGCCAGAAGCGCGCGCCCGTACATGAACCGGATCATTGCGTCCTGGTCGTCGAGCTCAACGGCTTTCCGTCCGACCGTGATCGCTTCCTGCAAAGTGTCTTCGTTTGGCTCGGTGTCGAAGCGTGTCATGCTGACCACGAGCGCATAACAAAGAAAGCCATAGGCCTCGGCCAGATACGGGTCGAGCTCGATCGCACGCCGGAGCAAACGCTGCGCCTCGAGATTGTCGGCCGGAGTCGATTTATAGAAGTGCTTCGTCCCCAGCCGGAAAAAGTCCCAGGCATGCAGCTCCGGAACCGCCTTGCGCTCGACGCGCATCCGCTCGGCGGCGCTGACCTCGGGCTCGATCCGCGCTGCGATGGCCATCGTGATCTCGTCCTGCAGCTCGAAAAGCTCCCTGAGATCGCGATCGTAGCGCTCGGCCCACAGCTGCCGACCGGTTTCCGTCTCGACCAGCTGTACTGTGACTCGCACGCGATCCGCCGTCTTCCGCACGCTGCCGTCGACCAGATAGTCCGCGCCGAGCTTCAGGCCTACGGACCGCGCATCGCCGCCGGCGCCCTTGAACATGAAGCTGGAGTTGCGGGCGATGATCGCCAGCGAGCGGTATTTGGACAGCGCGGTGATGATGTCCTCGGTGATGCCATCCGAGAAATAGTCCTGCTCGGCGTCGTCGCTGAGATTGCTGAAAGGCAGGACCGCGACGGACGGCCTGCCGCCCCACTCGATCGGTCCGGCAGGCATCCTCTGAACGGATGATGGTGGTACGCCCGGAACTTGTCCTCGTTCATTCGGACGAGAAACGCCGGCCGTCTGAAGGTCGCCGACAAAGCGAATCCCCTTGCGAGGATAGGTCTTGATCAGGATCTGATCCTCGCCGGTGTCGCCTATGGCTTTCCGTGCAGCAGTGATGCGCGTGCTGAGCGTCGATTCCGAAACGATGCGTCCGTTCCATACCGAAGCAATCAGGTCGTCCCTGCTCACGACGCGATCACGGTTCTGCAGAAGAAAAAGCAGGAGATCGAAAACCTGGGGTTCCATGGCGACGGGTTCGGAGTGGCGCGTGAACTCGCGCTTGTCACCGTCGAGAACGCAGCCGGCGAAGACGAACTGCACTTTGACCCCCTGACGCTCGAACAATAATCAGGCCCGTCTCGGCAACAAAGCAAGACTTTCTTAAAGCACCCACTGTCGCAGTCCGGCATCCTTCGCCCGAATTGTCGCCAAACGACACATGGAGTCTTTTTACATGGCTGAATCTGCGCGCGAGCTGGTCGTGGTCATGACGCATGGAACCGATCACGAGCTGTCGTCGGTCGCATTCACGATTGCGAATGGCGGTATGGCTGCCGGCTTGAAAGTGTCGGTGTTTCTGACCAGCGCGGCGGTCGACCTCGTCCGAAAGAAGAACATCGACAGCAGCGTGCCGCTTGCCGCGCTCGTCGCCGACTTCCTCAAGCGCGGCGGCCGCCTGTGGGCGTGCACGCCTTGCGTGAAAGCGCGCGGCTACGAGCAGAACGATCTGATTGGTGGCGTCGAGATCGCCGGCTCGAGCAAGATCCATGAGCTGATCAAGGGCGGCGCGGCGACGCTGAGCTTTTGATTGCGACTGCATTGAGTGAAGGAAATGCCGACCATGGCAACAACCACTGCCTTTGACCCGAAGGAACTCGAGTCCAAAGTAAAGGCGATGTATCGCAGCGTCGCCGAAAATCCGCACGAAGAATTCCATTTCGAGATGGGCCGCGCGATGGCCGAGCGCCTCGGTTATTCGCCGGCCGACCTCGATCGCATTCCGGCGGAATCGATCGAGTCATTTGCCGGAGTCGGACACTATTTCCACATGGCCGATCTTAGGCCAGGCGACATGGTCGTCGACCTCGGCAGCGGCTCCGGCATGGACACCTTCATCGCCGCATTGAAGGTCGACTTGCGCGGCAAGGTGACCGGCGTCGACATGACGGACGAACAGCGCCGGAAGGCGGAACGATTGCGCGACCGGGACGGCTTCCTGAACGTGACATATTTGAGGGGTTACATCGAAGACGTGCCCTTGCCCGACGCCTGTGCCGATGCGGTGATCAGCAATGGCGTGATCAATCTGGCGACCAATAAATCGAAGGTATTCAGGGAGGCCACACGGCTGCTCAGGAAAGGTGGCCGTTTTGCTATCGCAGACATTGTGACCGAGGTGCAGTTGCCGGACAGCATCGTCTGCAACGCGATGCTTTGGGCGGCGTGCATCGGCGGAGCGGCGCAACGCGACAACTACTGCCAGATGATCGGGGCGGCAGGTCTACGCGTCGTGCAAGTCGAGGATAATCCGCAGTATCAGTTCATCTCCGATAACGCGAAGGGCGCAAGCCGGAAATTCGGCGTCAAAAGCATTTCGCTGCTTGCAGTGAAACAGTGAGCGCTCCAGGGCGTTGTCACGTGGTCGGCAGCTGCACGAAGACCGGACAATGAGCAGCGATTTGCCAGGCTTTTTTCGGGGCACGGAGATGCCGGATGCCAATTGGTGGCAGGCGCTCTGGCCGAACCCTGCACAGATCCTGACCCTGGTCGGCCTTACGCCGGGCATGGACGCGGTCGATCTGTGCAGCGGCGATGGATGGTTCACGCTGCAGATGGCAAAAATCGCGCGTCACGTCATGGCGGTCGATATCGACGCCAAGATGCTCGTGCTGACAAGCTCGCGCCTGGCTCGGGACCGGGTGGCCAATTGCGACTATCAGCTTGGCGATGCTTACGGACTCGCTGAATACGTGCCGTGGCCGGTCGACTTCGTGTTCATGGGAAATTCATTTCATGGCGTGCCTGACCGCGAACGCCTGGTGCGCGTCGTCGGCGACGCGCTGAAACCCGGCGGACGTTTCGCGATCATCAACTGGCATCAGCTGCCGCAGGAAAAAACCACGGTGCTGGGACGGCCGCGCGGCCCGAAGTCCGAGTTGCGGCTGTCGCCGGAACAGACCGTCAAAGCCGTTGAAGCCGGCGGGCTCAGTGCCAGGGGGGTCGTCGACATTCCGCCCTACCACTACGGCGCGATTTTCGAAAAACCTGTCGCAAAAGCGTCCGCACCAAAATGGCTGCATCCGACCTGACGGGCGTGCGCCAGGCCGGTTTTCCGCGCCAATTTGCGCATTTCCGTCCACCGCTTATGCGCCGGGCACCCTTCCCTGCCCGCCGAATCTGGTCTAAAGACCCGCTCGCGCGCGAGGCCCGACCTCGGCGCGGTCCGGGGGACGCGCACCAGGCGCGCCCTTTTTTTGTGTGCGGCCGGTCATAAAGGCCGACCGCGAGCGGAGTCTTACGATGCCGGACAAATCCCACGACGTTTTCGATGCCGAAATCCGCGCGGCGCTGCTCAAGCACGGTGACGACGGGACGGTCCCCCGCCACACCTTGTTCTACTTTTACGGCGGGAATTTCACTGCGCTTGGCAATGCCGCGGCGCAGGCAGGCTACCGCACCAGGCCCACCGCCAAATCCGACGGCGTCATTCTCGAGACCGAGACCGCCGTCGATGCGTCGAGCTTCGCGCGCCACGCAGCGCAGATGCAGAAATGGACCGGCGAATTCGGATGCGAATACGACAGCTGGGAATGCCAGCTGGTGAAGCGGTAGAAATGCCGAAGCGAACCGACATCAAATCGATCCTGATCATCGGCGCGGGCCCGATCGTCATCGGCCAGGCCTGTGAGTTCGACTATTCCGGCACGCAGGCCTGCAAGGCGCTCAAGGAAGAGGGCTACCGGATCGTCCTGGTGAACTCGAACCCGGCGACGATCATGACCGATCCCGATCTCGCCGACGCCACTTATGTCGAGCCGATCACGCCGGAGATCGTCGCCAAGATCATCGAGCGCGAGCGTCCCGACGCGCTGCTGCCGACCATGGGCGGGCAAACCGCGCTCAACTGCGCGCTGTCGCTGCGCAAGATGGGCGTGCTGGAGAAGTTCAACGTCAAGATGATCGGCGCGACCGCCAACGCCATCGACAAGGCGGAAGACCGTGAGCTGTTCCGCGAGGCAATGACGAAGATCGGCCTGCCGACGCCGCGCTCGCACCAGATCAAGACGCTGCCGCAGGCGCTCGAGGCGCTCGACGACATCGGCTTGCCGGCGATCATCCGCCCTTCCTTCACGCTCGGCGGCACCGGCGGGGGGATTGCCTACAACAAGGCCGAGTTCATCGAGATCGTCGAGCGCGGCATCGACGCCTCCCCCACCAACGAGGTGCTGATCGAGGAGTCGGTGCTGGGGTGGAAAGAGTTCGAGATGGAGGTGGTGCGCGACAAGAAAGATAACTGCATCATCATCTGCTCGATCGAAAACGTCGATCCCATGGGCGTGCACACGGGTGACTCGATCACGATCGCGCCGGCGCTTACGCTGACCGACAAGGAATACCAGATCCTGCGTGACGCCTCGATCGCGGTGCTGCGCGAGATTGGCGTCGAGACCGGCGGATCGAACGTGCAGTTCGCCATCAATCCGGCCGACGGGCGGTTGGTGGTGATCGAGATGAACCCGCGCGTATCGCGCTCGTCGGCGCTGGCTTCGAAAGCGACCGGCTTCCCGATCGCCAAGGTCGCCGCCAAGCTCGCGGTCGGCTACACGCTCGACGAGATCGCCAACGACATCACCGGCGGCGCGACGCCGGCCTCGTTCGAGCCGACGATCGATTACGTCGTCACGAAAATCCCGCGTTTTGCCTTCGAGAAATTCCCCGGCGCCTCGCCGGTGCTCACCACGTCGATGAAGTCGGTCGGCGAAGCGATGGCGATCGGCCGCACCTTCCAGGAATCCCTGCAGAAAGCGCTGCGCTCGCTTGAGACCGGCCTGACCGGCCTCGACGAGGTGACGATCGAGGGCTTCGACGCCGCAAAGGGCATCGACGACACCGACAACAAGGCCGCGATCCGCGCCGCGCTGGGCACGCCGACCCCGGACCGGCTGTTGAAAGTTGCGCAGGCGATCCGCTTCGGCGCGACCGATGAGCTCATCCACAGCGCCTGTCGCATCGACCCATGGTTCGTGGCAGAGATCCGCGGGCTGGTGGAAATCGAAGCCGAGATCGCCGCCAAGGGCCTGCCGGAAACGGCCAGCGCCTTCCGCCGCCTCAAGGCCATGGGCTTTTCCGACACCCGTCTCGGCAAACTCACCGGGACTCCTGCCGAGACGGTCATGCAAAAGCGCCGCAAGCTCGGCGTGCGCCCGGTCTTCAAGCGCATCGACAGCTGCGCCGCTGAGTTCGCTTCGCCCACCGCCTACATGTACTCAACCTACGAGACGCCGTTTGCCGGAACGGTCGTCAACGAAGCCGCGCCGTCGGATAAGAAGAAAGTCATCATTCTCGGCGGCGGACCGAACCGCATCGGTCAGGGCATCGAGTTCGACTACTGCTGCTGCCACGCCGCCTTCGCGCTCAAGGAGGCCGGCTACGAGACCATCATGGTCAACTGCAACCCGGAGACAGTGTCGACCGACTACGACACCTCCGACCGGCTCTATTTCGAGCCGCTCACGCCGGAAGACGTGCTGGAGATCATCGACACCGAGCGCTCGAACGGGACGCTGCACGGGGTGATCGTGCAATTCGGCGGGCAGACGCCGCTCAAGCTCGCCGAGCCGCTGGAAAAGGCGAAAGTGCCGATCCTCGGCACCTCGCCCGACGCGATCGATCTCGCGGAAGACCGCGACCGCTTCAAGAAGCTGCTCGACAGGCTCAAACTGCGGCAGCCGCAGAACGGCATCGCCGCCTCCCCGGCCGCGGCGCGCGCGATCGCCGACGAGATCGGCTATCCGGTCGTGATCCGCCCGTCATACGTGCTCGGCGGCCGCGCCATGGAGATCGTGCGCGACGCCGCCCAGCTCGACCGCTACGTCGCAAAGCTCGCCGGCGATCTCGACCGGCCGAGCGAGCTCATCGTATCGAAGAAGAGCCCGCTGCTGATCGACCGGTATCTCTCCGATGCGACCGAGGTCGACGTCGACTGCCTCTGCGACGGCAAGGACACCTTCATCGCCGGCCTCATGGAGCACATCGAGGAAGCCGGCATCCACTCCGGCGACAGCGCCTGCGCGCTGCCCCCGCATTCGCTGGATGACAAGACAATTGCGGAACTGGAGCGGCAGACGCGCGCGCTCGCGCTCGCGCTCAATGTCGGCGGGCTGATGAACGTGCAGTACGCGATCAAGGACGGCGAGATCTACGTGCTCGAGGTCAACCCGCGCGCGTCGCGCACGGTGCCCTTCGTCGCCAAGGTCATCGGCATCCCGTTTGCGAAGATCGCAGCGCGCATCATGGCCGGCGAGAAGCTTTCGTCCTTTAACCTCGAGCGCCAGCGGCCCAAGCACCGCGCGGTGAAGGAAGCGGTGTTCCCCTTCGCGCGCTTTCCCGGCGTCGACACCGTGCTCGGGCCGGAGATGAAGTCGACCGGTGAGGTGATGGGCATCGACGCTTCGTTCGAGATCGCATTCGCCAAGAGCCAGATCGGCGGCGGCACCAACCTGCCCCGTAGCGGAACGGTCTTCGTCTCGGTGAAAGATGCCGACAAGGCGCGCATCCTGCCGGCGGTCAAATTGCTGGCCTCGCTCGGCTTCAAGACCATCGCGACCTCGGGAACCCAGCGGTATCTGGCGGAACAGGGCGTCGAAACCGCCAAGATCAACAAGGTCCTGGAGGGCCGGCCCCATATCGTGGATGCCATCAAAAATGGCGGTGTTCAGCTTGTTTTCAACACCACCGAGGGGGCCGCGGCGCTGGCGGACAGCCGTTCCCTGCGCCACGCGGCCCTCTTGCATAAAGTGCCGTACTACACCACTCTTTCGGGGGCCGTCGCCGCGGCGCAGGGCATCAAAGCCTATCTCGAGGGCGACCTCGAGGTGCATGCGCTACAGAGTTACTTCGGCGGCCGGGACTGAACGCCATAGATCTGGCTGGGCGGGCCCGGGCGACGGTACGAGTGCCGGAAAATCTACGGTCGCGGCATCAGGTAAGGCTGGCCGCGACGGGCTTTTTTGACCGACGCTCGTCGCTTCTGACTCCGGTTTTACGGGAAACCGTGGCCGGAGTCGTATTACGAGTCGATTGGACGGAATTTCTAAAGTGAAAGGCGCTTGGCGGCGCTGCTTTGCGAGAGGCTGATCTGGCGTCCGCCAGGAGGAGAAGAGACGATGGAAAAGATTCCGATGACGGCCGCCGGCTATACGGCGCTCGAAACCGAGCTCAAGCATTGCCAGCAAGTTGAGCGGCCCCGCATCATTCAGCAGATTACAGACGCGCGCACGCACGGCGATTTGTCGGAGAACGCCGAATATCACGCCGCGAAGGAAGCGCAGTCGCTCAACGAGGGTCGCATCGCCGAGCTCGAGGACAAGCTCGCGCGCGCCGACGTGATCGATGTCTCGAAACTGTCGGGTGACACGATCACCTTCGGCGCGACCGTCACGCTGGTCGATGAGGACACCGACCAGAAGAAGGTCTGGCAGATCGTCGGCGAACCCGAGGCGGACGCCAAGAAGGGGCGCATCTCGATCACCTCGCCGATCGCGCGTGCGCTGATCAACAAGAAGAAGGGCGAAAACGTCGAGGTCAACACGCCGGGTGGCGCGAAGGCTTACGCGATCAAGAAGATCGAGTGGAAGTAGACCCAACGTCGCTCAGGCGGCGCCATGGAACAGAGCATCCGTTTCTGCACGTCTTCGGACGGTGTGAAGCTCGCCTACGCCGTCACCGGCGACGGGCCGCCGCTGGTGATGTCGGCGACCTGGCTCACGCATCTCGAACACCAGTGGCGTAGCCTCGCCTGGAAGCCCTGGCTCGAAGCGCTCTCCCGCGACCACACGCTGCTGCGCTACGATTCACGCGGCTGCGGGCTTTCCGACCGCGCCACTGACAACCTGTCGTTCGAAACCTGGGTCAAGGATTTCGAGAAAGTGATCGATGCGGCGGGCTTCGGGCGATTTTCGCTGCTCTCGACCTGCTGGGGCGGACCGGTCGCGATCGAATACGCGGCGCGGCATCCCGAGCGCGTCGATCGTCTCGTTCTCTACGGCACCTACGCGCGCGGCCGGCTGCGGCGCAGCGATCAGCCAAAAGAAATGGAAAAAGCGCGCGTGCTTCTCGACCTCACGCGCCTCGGATGGGGGCTGGAGAACCACGCATTCCTCCAGGTCTGGGCCAACCACTTCCAGCCTGGCGGCAGCATCGAGCACGTGCGCTCGTGGTGCGACCAGCAGCGCGCGGCGACGTCCGCCGAGATGGCGGTCCGGTTGCTGGAGATCGGCTGGAGCGTCGATGTGAGTGAAGCCGCGCGCAACATCAATTGCCCCGTTCTCGTGATGCATCCCGAGCGCGATGCGGTGGTGCCGATTGACGAAGGCCGTCTGCTCGCGAGCCTCATCCCGGATGCCAGGTTCGTCACGCTCGACAGCGAGAACCACATGCCGCTCGCCGAAGAGCCGGCATGGACGCAATTGGCCGGCGAGATGGGGGCGTTTCTGAAGGCGCCGGTCGCTGCATCCGCCAACGCCGCGTTGCCGCTCGACCAGCTTACGGCGCGCGAGCGCGCGGTACTCGATGCCATCGCCGGCGGGCTCGACAATTCCGAGATCGCCGCGGCGCTGAAATTGTCCGAGAAAACCGTGCGCAATCACATTACCCGCATCTTCGACAAGATCGGCGTCGAGCATCGTTATCAGGCGATCGTGCGGGCGCGCGAAGCGGGCCTTGGCATGCACGGCAGCCACTGAGCCGGGACAATTGTCCCTGTCCTTTTGCCGATAATTCGACGGTTCCGGGGGCATCGGCCTCAATACACGCCACGGCAGCGATCCTAACGTCCGGCTCAGGTCGTGCATCCTGCACGGCTTCAAACCGGAGAGGTACATCCATGCCAAAGTTCGTCATCGAGCGGGAACTGACGGGAGCCGGAAAATTGCCGCGGCAGGAATTGCAGGCGATCTCGCAAAAATCCTGCGGCGTCCTGCGCGAGATGGGGCCGCAGATCCAGTGGCAGCAGAGCTTCGTCACCGACGACAAGATCTATTGCATCTACATCGCCCCCGACGAAGAGGCCGTCAAAACGCACGCGCGCAAGGGCGGCTTTCCGGCCAATCGCATCGCACGCGTGCGCGCCGTGATCGATCCGACCACGGCCGAGGCGAGCTGACGCACGGCGCAACTCATTGCGGCCATGTCGGCGACTATTTCACCTGATCCCGGCCATTGAGCCGGGACAGGTGCCTGCCGGCAAGCGGCTCAAAAAAAACAGCCGTCTCAAGGAAAAATCAAGATTGTCCTCAAGCTTTCGCCTGCGGCTATACCCTAGCGTCGGGGCCGAGGTCGTGCGTCCCGCATGGCCGAAAACCCGAGGGATAAATCTATGCCGAAATTCGTCATCGAGCGGGAGCTGACAGGTGCCGGGAAACTGCCCCGGCAGGAATTGCAGGCGATCTCGCAGAAATCCTGCAGCGTGCTGCGCGAGATGGGGCCGCAGATCCAGTGGCAGCAGAGTTTCGTCACCGACGACAAGATTTACTGCATCTACATCGCACCCGACGAAGAGGCGATTAAAACGCACGCGCGAAAAGGCGGCTTTCCGGCCAATCGCATTTCAGCCGTGCGCGCGGTGATCGACCCGACGACGGCGGAAGTGGCGTAACCTCAAAGTTGACGCTACTTCACCCACAGCTTCAGTGGCACTCCGGCGCGGCCCGGACAGGTCAGCGTTCCGCTGTAGAAATCCGACAATTGGCCGGTATAGGCGCACTCGACTCCGGCGAGCAGCAATGTTGCGCTCAGTCGAGTTGGGGCGCCTAACCGAATGCGGATTTCACCGGTCTTCTGCTCGGGACCATCCTGGGTGCAGATGCCGACATGCGTCATCGTCAACGGTCCGGACAATTCGCGGCCGCGCGACGAAGCCTTCTCGGTGACGGTGGCACTCAACTCCCACTCACCAAGCTCTCCGCCATAGCCGAACACCTCGCGAGGTTCGGCGATGGCCGGGCCGGCGAGCGTTCCCAGCACGATCGGGAGGATGATCGTCCTCATGACGCCGCTGCCCGGCCGTTCGATCGTCAATGCGACTTCAGGATTTCGCGAGCATCGCTCACATCGGTGCGAGCCTTGTCGGCGTTCGCCGCGATGGCCACTGCCTTCTCCGCGTATTGTTTTGCCTTCCCGGTATCGCCGGACTTGGCGGCGGCCCTGGCTGCACCGACATAAGCGCCGAGACGATTGGGCTCCTTTTTCAGCGTCGCTTCGAATGCGGCGAGAGCTTCCTTCGCCATGCCCCGCTCGAGCAGCATGACGCCGTAGAGCTCGCGTGCCGGGATCGGTGCGCCTGGCGTCACCGGATGCTTCTCGGTTTTGTCCTCGGCATCGGCAGCCGCGCTCATGGCTTTGAGTGCATCGTCTTGTTTGCCTTCCGCATAGATCACCCAGGCGGAGGCGACCTGCTGCTGAATATCCACCTGCTGCGACCAATAGGCGTCCTTCCCCTGCAATTTGTCGCGCAGCTCGCCGAGCTTGGCGATTTCGGCCTTCGCGGCGTCGGGATGGCCAGAACGGGCGGCGCCGAATGCGCGGGCGAAATAAGTTACCGCCTGCACATGCGGCAGCGGGCTTGGCCGGACGTTCAGCTCAGCCGCAGCCTTCCAGTCGCCGCGTTCGAGCGCATAGCGCGCGGGTGAAACGGCCAATGCATACGGGCCAACCAGAAACGTCTCGGTGAAGCCGGTCACCGTCGTCATCTGATCGAGGACAGATTTGGCTTCCGTGTCCTGCCCAAGCTGCAGGTACGCGTAGACCTGATAGTCCATGGCGTGCAGCTGGTCATGGAAGTCGGACGCCTCCTTGGCGACACGTTGCGCGACTTTGTTGGAGTCGATCGATTCCTTCCAGTATCCGACGCGCGTGAAGATATGCGACGGCATGTGCTGCGCGTGCGCGGCGCCGGGGGCGATCTTGGCGTAGGCCCTCGCCGCGCCGAGTCCCTTCTCGGCGATCGGCGGATAATCGTAGAGGTGGATGAGGTAGTGGGCGACGCCAGGATGGTGCGGCTGGCGCGCAAAGATCGGCTCCAGGATCGCCGCGCCTTTGAGCTGATTGGCGTAGGTTTTGTCGGCGGGCGAAGCCGATGTATTAAGCGCCAGCGCGTAGTGGATCTGGGCCTCGTCGTCATTCGGATAGCGCTGCGCGACTTTCTCCATCGCCTTGGCATAAGCCTGGGTGCGCGGCAGATGGCCGAGCTTGTCATGGTCGACATAGATGACGGCAAGCGCGTCGATGTAATCGCGCTCGCGCTGCGACTTGGCGCCCACGCTTTGTCCCTTGGCGATCGCCGCCGCGCCTTCGGCGAGATTTTTTGCCGGCGTGGGCACGTGTGGGTTCCACAGCATGCTCAGCGCGATGCCCCAATAGGCGATGCCGCATAAGGGATCAGCCTTCAGCACCGCTTCGAATTCGTGCTGCGATGCGCGATACCAAAAAGAATGCTGATACAGCATCCCGCGATCGAAAAGCTTTTGCGCTTCCGGCGTGCACGATGTCTCGAAATGCACGCTGCCGAGTTTTTCGCCACCCGATTGCGCGCCGGCGGGCTGAGCGAGCGACACAGCGGCAAGAGCCGACGCTGCGAATGCGACCGACATTTTCATGATGGCTACCTTTCCGGAGGTTCCAAACGGAGGCGCGGTTCCAGGCACCGCTCGGTTTTTAATGCTGATTTTCGACCGTAAGAGCGCCGTTTCCGGAAGTCATAAGGGAGAAACAGGATTTCCATAGGTGGCCGTGATATCTTTGAAATGGCGAGTGTCATGCAGGATCGGGCGATTTCGTTTGGCCAATTCCGGATCGTGCCGCGCGGTGGCCTGATGGCCGGCAACCGCGAGGTGCGGCTCACGCCCAAGGCGCTCGCACTCCTGTCGTTCCTCGCCAAACACCCGAGCGAAGTTGTCACCAAGGACGAGCTGTTCGCCGCGGTCTGGCCGAACACCGATGTGGGCGATGCGGCCCTGGTGACCTGCATCCAGGAATTGCGCAAGGCGCTGCGGGACAATGCAAGGCGTCCCCGCTACATCGAAACCCTGCACCGGCGCGGCTATCGTTTCATTGGAAAAACGTCCGCTGGACAGCCGGCCGACGATGCAACGCAAGCCGCGGCACTGCAGCTGCCCGACCGTCCTTCGATCGCGGTGCTGCCGTTCACCAATATGAGCGAGGACCCCGACCAGGAGCACTTTGCCGACGGCATTACGGAAGACCTGATCACCGGTCTCTCCCGCATCCGCTGGCTTTTCGTGATCGCGCGCAACTCCACATTCGTCTACAAGCACAGGGCGGTCGACGTGAAGCAGGTCGCGCGCGAGCTCGGCGTGCGTTACGTGCTCGAAGGCAGCGTGCGCCGGGCCGGAAGCCAGCTACGCATCAGCGCCCAGCTCATCGACGCCACGAGCGGTGCGCACCATTGGGCCGAGCGCTACGATCGCGACGTCGACAAAGTCTTCGCGGTTCAGGATGAAATCACCAACAGCGTGGCCTCTGCCATTGAGCCGTATCTTCTGGCCGCGGAAGGTGTGCGGGCGCTGTCGCGTCAGTCGGACGATCTCGGCGCCTGGGAGCTTGTCGCGCGCGCACAGACGTACTTCTGGCGAATGACGAAGGACGATTGCAAGCAGGCAATGGACGAGCTGAAGCGCGCCGTCGACGCCTATCCGGATTACGCGCCCGCTCGTAGCCTGCTCGCCTTTTGCCTGATGTTTGCGGCTCACATGGGGTGGACAGATCGCAGCCGCGATCTTGTTTTGGGCCGCGAGCATGCGATGCGCGCGATCGCGCTCGATGATCGGGACCCTTGGGCACATATCGCGCTCGGCTATTGGGCGCTGATGGAAAAACGGACAGAAGTAAGCATTGCTGCATTCCGGCGCGCGGTCGAGATCAATCCGAATTCGGCAGCCGCCCATACCCACCTTGGACATGGATTGAGTTTTGCGGGTCGGGATCGGGAGGCGATCGAGCACGCTGAAGGAGCTATCAGGCTCAGTCCGTTCGACCCGATGCTGGCGCTGAACCTCGGCACAATCGCCGTGAGCCACTATGTGGCTGGCCGATACGAGGAGGCGCTCAAGTACACGACGGAAGCATCGCGGATACGGCAAGGGTTTCAGGGCGCGCATCGCCTGCGATGCGCGAGTCTCGCGCAGACCGGGCGCATCGATGAAGCGCGCGCGCATTTCCTGATGGTACGACGCCAGCAGCCGCACCTGTCGGCTGATTGGATCAAAACAAACGTGCCCTACCAGTCCCCCGAGCTGATGGCGCGATTTCTCGAGGGCATGCGCAAAGCGGGCCTGGATGAGGAAGCGATCGCCGCGGAATGACGCGGTGCCAGTCACCTACTCCTTTTCGATCTTGGCATCGCGCGCGATCTTGTCCCACTTCTGCGTTTCCGCGGCCTGGAATTTGCGCAACTCGTCGGGCGTACTTGTCTCTGGCTCGATACCAGCCGCGAGCAGCTTCGAGGACACCTCCTTGTCGGCGAGCGCTTCGCGAAAGGCGGCATTGAGCTTCTCAATGATCGGCATCGGCGTTTTCGCCGGCACATAGGCCGCAAACCATGCGGTCAGCTCATAGCCTTTGAGCCCGGATTCATCGATGGTCGGCAGATCGGGCGCCAGCGGTGAACGCTTGAGGCCGGAAACCGCGAACCCCTTGAGCTTGCCCGCGCGCACCGGTGGCAGCGCGGTCGAAACATCACCAAAGAAAACCGAGATCTGCCCGCCGAGCAGATCGGTCACGACCTGCGGGTTGCTCTTGTAGGGAACGTGCAGCATGTCGATGCCTGCCATGGTCTTCAAAAGCTCGGCCGACATACGGGACGACGATGAGCCGGCACCGAACGTCAGCTTGCCCGGATTTGCCTTGGCGTAGGCAATCAGCTCCTTGAGGTTATTGGCCGGCACCGAAGGATGGGCCACCAGAGCAAGCGTGATGGTGCCAAGCTTCGTTATGGGCTCAAAATCGGCGACGGCATCGTAGGGCAACTTTTTCAGGAGGGCCTGGTTTCCGGCATGCGTCGTGTTGGCGGTGATCATAACGGTGTAGCCGTCAGGCACCGAGCGCGCGACGGCTTGCGAGGCCGGGATACCATTGCCGCCGGCGATGTTTTCGATGACCACGCTGCGCCCGAACGTCGCCGACATTCGGTGTGCGAGCAGCCGGGCCAGCGTATCGGTAGCACTACCGGCGGCGAACGGCACCACGAACCGGACGTTCTGCGCTGGATAAGTCCCCTGCGCCCAGACGTGTTGCACGGTCAGCAGGACGATCGCCGCGGCCACACTTGCGATGATTTTTCTCATTGGTCGCTCCCCTATACGGATTGTTTTTGTCCGGCCCGCGCGGATTGCGGCTCGCCCGACGCTATATCGATTGCGAGATCAAGCAGCAGGAAAGACAGCGATTTGCCATGACCGTCGAGACCGAGGCTGGCATTGACGCCACCTTCCAGCACGTCATCGAGCACGAAGTTGAAGGCAGCGAGTTTCGGCAGGTCGAAGCGCACGACACGAGTTGGCTTGCGTGCAGCGAAAGCCGCGGCGACACGTTCGGCCGTCACCTGCGTGGCCACCGCCGCAAAATGTGCCGGCTCGCGGCAGACCAGCGCGATGTTGAGCCGGTCGCCCTTGTCACCGGAGCGTGCGTTGGCGATCTCATGGAGACGAACCGTGCGGTTCATACCGGCGCTCCGAACAAAGTGACGCGGGGCTCGGCATAGCGGCGTTCGACGAGGCATGCCGCGCTCGCGAGCCGCGGCGTCGCGCGCCGGCGAAGGCCGGCACCGCCCGCAGGGCCGGCGCAATACAGCGCCTCGACCTCGTCGAGCAGCATCTCGATCTGAGCCGCATCGGCCGATTGCGCGGAAAATCGCAGGCGTATGTCTTCGGATTCCGATGCGCGCAAATCGGGCGCAACAGAGCTATTGCCGAGCACGCTCACTGCGCCGATCGCATCGATACGTATCACAAGGCCTGGGGCACGCCGCTGCATGCGCTCGCAAATGACTTCGCCCGCCAATCGAGCGCGGGCCGCGGCATTGACGCCGGCGTAGGAAATTTCGGCCTCGCCAAGGATGCCTCCTTCGACGCACACAGTGGCCTTGAGCATCTCGGGCGCCGGCTTGCCGCGCGCGCCGGTCACGCGCACGCGATCCTTGCCGATCTCGAGGACATCGACACCGGTGAGATCGAGCACGACGTCGGGCGCAAAGTAGGCTGCCGGATCGTGAATCTCGTAGAGCAGTTGTTCGATAACTGTCAGCCGGTTGACCACGCCGCCGGTGCCGGCGGGCTTGGTAATGACGATGTCACCATCGGCATCAATCTCCGCGATCGGGTATCCGACCTCGGCGAGACCGGTGACGTCCTTGTAGCCAGGATCGGCAAAATATCCCCCCGTCACCTGCGCACCGCATTCGAGCAGGTGTCCGGCGAGCGTGCCGGCGGCAAGCCGGTCCCAGTCTTCGGCCCGCCAGCGGAACACGTGCAGCAGAGGACCGAGCGCCAATGCGGAATCGGCAACCCGCCCGGTCACGACGATATCGGCGCCCTGGTCAAGCGCGTGCGCGATCGGCTGCGCGCCAAGGTAAAGGTTTGCGGAGATGATGTCGCGCATCTGCGCCAGAATTTTGCCGCCGGTTTCGCGCCTCGCGAGCTCGCTCGCGGAAAGCCGGCCGCTGAGGTCATCGCCTTCGACGATCGCGATGCGCGGCGCGGGCAGGCCGAGCGATCGTGCAATTTCGGCGATACGCCGAGCCGCCATCGGCGGATTGGCGGCGCCAAAATTGCCGACGACCCTGATGCCAGCCGCGAGGCATTGCTTGAGCACCGGCGTCAGCAAGCGGTCGAGCGCAGTACTGTAGCCGCGCGCCGGATCTTTCCGGCGCTCCAGCTGACAAAGGGCCAGCGTGCGCTCGGCGAGAGTCTCATACATTAGAAAGCGCGGACCTGAATGTGCGGCCAGCGCGCCGACCACCGGAATTCCGGCGTCGCTGCGGTCGCCCGCAAAGCCTGCCGCCGACCCTATGAAGACTTTGGCTGCCATCAGACCATTCGCACGCAGATCACGTATCGGCCACAAAAAGCTCGGGTGTCGCTATTCAGCCGGGAATTTCCAACGGCACCATCGCCGCGTCCTTCGAATTACGCAGCGTAAGCGAGGTCTTCACGTTGCGCACATTCGGCGCGGCCGTGAGTTTTTCAACAAAAGCCTGGAAGGTCTTCAGATCGGGCGCAACGCATTTGAGCACGAAGTCGATCTCGCCCGAGAGCATCCAGCACTCGCGGACCAGCGGCTGTTCGCGCACGAATTTTTCGAATGCGACGAGATCGGCCTCCGCCTGGCTCGACAGGTGCACCATCGCGAAGACGGCGACCTCGTAGCCGAGCTTCTTCTCGTCGAGCAGCGCGCGGTAACCCTTGATGTAGCCGGCCTCCTCCAGCGCACGGACACGGCGCAGGCACGGCGGCGCCGAGATGCCGACCCGGCTCGCCAGCTCGACGTTGGTGATGCGGCCGTCCTCCTGCAGTTCCTTGAGGATCTTGCGGTCGATGGCGTCGAGTCGGGCGGGCACAGGGCACTCCACAAACGGCAATGAACCATTCATACCGCGAAATATTATTTCGCGAAACAATATTGCGTGCTCCTCATATCGTGATTGCACGCCAAGGTCTGCCTGTGGGTGCGACGGGTTGCGTATCTTGCATAGCTCGGCCGGAAGCCATACATCCTGCGAGCACAAGAGCCGGCCCGCGCGTCCGGCCACGGCGAGCGGCAATCGCTCGAAGCGCCGCCGGGGGGCGGAAAACAAACATGGCAAAAACCACCCACGCTAAAGTCGTGATCGTCGGCTCGGGACCGGCCGGCTACACGGCCGCCATTTATGCCGCGCGTGCAATGCTGGAGCCGATCCTGATCCAGGGCGTGCAGCCCGGCGGCCAGCTCACGATCACCACCGACGTCGAGAATTATCCCGGCTTCGCCGATGTCATCCAGGGCCCCTGGCTCATGGAGCAGATGCAGGGGCAAGCCGAACATGTCGGCACCCGCATCGTCACCGACCACGTGAACAAGGTTGAATTGTCGCAACGGCCCTTCAAGCTGATCTGCGATTCCGGCGACGTCTATCTCGCCGACGCGCTCATCATCGCGACCGGCGCGCAGGCGCGCTGGCTCGATCTGCCCTCGGAGCAGAAATTCAAAGGTTACGGCGTGTCGGCCTGCGCGACCTGCGACGGCTTCTTCTATCGCAACAAGGAAGTGATCGTGGTCGGCGGCGGCAATACCGCGGTTGAAGAGGCGCTGTTCCTCACCAATTTCGCGTCCAAGGTCACGGTCGTGCACCGGCGCGACGCATTCCGCGCCGAAAAAATCCTGCAGGACCGGCTGTTCAAGCATCCCAAGATCGAGGTGGTCTGGGACAGCGCGCTGGAGGATGTCATCGGCGCCGAGAACCCGCTCAAGGTGAGCGGCGTGAAGCTCAAGAACCTGAAGAGCGGCGCGGTCACGGAACGAAAGGTCGACGGCGTGTTCATCGCGATCGGTCACCAGCCGGCCTCCGAGCTGTTCGCCGGCCAGGTGCAGATGAAGCCGTCCGGCTACATCGTGACAGAGGGACATTCAACGGCCACCTCGGTGCCGGGCGTATTCGCGGCCGGCGATGTGACCGACGACATTTATCGTCAGGCGGTGACCGCTGCCGGGCAAGGCTGCATGGCCGCGCTCGAGGCGGAGAAATTCCTAGCCGCGCACGAACATCGCCGCGCGGCAGCGGAGTAGATCATGGCCGCACCCAACACTTCGATGGATTGGGACAAGCTGAAGGTGTTTCACGCCGCGGCGGAAGCGGGCTCGTTCACCCATGCCGGCGAACGGCTCGGGCTGTCCCAGTCTGCCGTATCGCGGCAGGTCTCGGCGCTCGAAGGCGAGCTCTCGGTTTCGCTCTTCCACCGTCACGCGCGCGGGCTGATCCTCACCGAGCAGGGCGAGCTGCTCTACCGCACGGCGCACGAAGTTTTCATGAAGCTCGAGGCGGCGCGCACCAAGCTGACCGACAGCCGCGAGCGGCCCAACGGCGAGCTCAAGGTATCGACCACGCCGGGTATCGGCGTGCACTGGCTCACGCCGCGGCTCGGCGAATTCCTCGACCTTTATCCCGACATCCACATCACGCTGATCACGACCGATGAAGAGCTCGATCTGGCCATGCGGGAGGCCGACGTCGCCATTCGTTTGCGCCAACCGACGCAGCCGGACCTGATACAGCGCAAGCTGTTCTCGGTGCATTCACACGCTTATGCGTCGCCGGATTACCTCAAGCGCTTCGGCACGCCGCGCACGCACGACGACCTCGACAAGCACCGTATCGTCCTTCTCGGCGGCGGCGTGGTTCCGGCGCATCTGCAGAACCGGCGCTGGCTGCTTGAGATCGGCCGCGAGGGCAAAGGTCCGCGCGCACCACATCTGACTGTCACCAACGTGCTCGGTGTGTTGCGCGCGTGTCAGCGCGGTCTCGGGGTCGCGATGCTGCCGGATTACCTGGTGGAAGAAAACGGCGGCCTGGTGCAGCTTTTCGGCGAGGCCGACACGCTCGCAATGGATGCCTATTTTGTCTATCCGGAGGAACTCAAGTCGGTCGCGCGCATCCAGGTTTTCCGCGACTTCCTCGTCGCCAACGCACAGCGCTGGCACTTCTAGTTTTGTTCAACAACGCGTGTTTCGGCTGGCGAAAATCAGCCCTGCGGCGAATCATTAGCCATCAAACGATTTGCGATTGCGCATGGCTGGCATGCGACCGCCGACGTTGATGCTGAGCGCCGACGGCGCATACTGCCGGCTCGCTGTTGCGCCGGATGCGTATCCTCCCAGAATCACCGGTGTACAGCTTGTTCCCCTCTGGAAGATGTTGCCGGCCCCCACGCCGGCAATTACTGAAACCGGGCCCCTTTAGGGGCCCGGTTTTTTATCGCGCGTCGAGATCGCTCAGCGAAAGCGCGCGATGTAGTAGGCGAGATCGGCGATTTCCGCGTCGCTGACGGGCGCAAGCACCGAAGCCATCACGCCGTCATAGCCATGGCGGATGTTGTCGCGGTATTCGCGCAGCGTCTTCGCTAGAAAATCCTCGCGCTGATTCGAGATGCGCGGGACGTTTTCGCGTCCCGACAGATCCAGGTTGTGACAGCTGTTGCAGCGGTGCTGGGTGATCAGCGCGCGACCGGACTGCATACGGGCCAGCTCCGGTGCGTCCGGCGGCGTCGGCGGAGTCGGCGGCGGCGGCAACCTGGCAAGAAAATCAGAGAACGTGCGCAGGTCATCATCGGAAAATCCTTTCGTCATTTCCGTCATGACCTGAATCATCTGATCGTCCCTGCGGTATAAAGACGAGCGCTGATTTTCCCGAAACAGATAGAGCTGAATGAGCAGATAGGGCGCAGGCTGGCCGCCGAGCGAGGGTACGGCCGGATGCTCCGAATAGCCTTTCTCGCCGTGGCAGGCGAGGCAAGGCGCTACGCGCTCGGCAAACGTGTCTGCCAGCAGCGGCCGATCGAGCGCGCACAGAAGCAGCACCGCGGAAGCGATGCCGCGCATGAGAGTCCGCACAATCACGTCAGCGGCCGGCGACCCGCGCCTTTCCATAGGTGACGCGATAGATGGCACCGTTGAAGTCGTCGGACACCAACAGCGAGCCATCCGCCATGAGCTCCACATCGACCGGACGCCCGATGTAGTTGTTGTTCTCGATGAAACCGGTGATGAACGGCTCGATCGATTTCACCGTGCCATCCTTGTTCAGGAAAATGGCGACGACGTCGCCACCGAACTTGTTCGTCCGGTTCCAGGAGCCGCGTCGCGCAAGGAAGATTGCGTTCTTATACTTCTTCGGAAACATCGTTCCCGTATAGAAGCGCAAACCGAGTCCGGCCGAGTGCGGGCCGGTCAGGGCGATAGGCGGGGTGAATTCGCGGCAACTACGACCCCAGCCGAATTCCGGATCGAGCATGTTGCCCTGGTGGCAATACGGCTCGCCGAAATGCTCGCCGACCTTCGTCACGCGGTTGAGCTCGTCCTGCGGGGAATCCTCGGATAGCCAGTCGCGGCCGTTGTCCGAAAAATAGAGCTGTTTGTTAACCGGATTCCAGTCGAACCCGACTGTATTGCGCACGCCCTTTGCGATGACCTCGGCACCGGTTCCGTCAAGATTGATGCGGCGGATCTGACCATGTGCGGGACTGTGCAACACGTTGTTGCCAGGCTGACCGACCGGAACGTAGAGCTTGCCGTCAGGCCCAACGGCAATGAACTTCCAACCGTGCGCCTCGTCTTTCGGCAGATCAGTGTAGATCACGGTCGGCTTCGGCGGTTTGTCGAGAACATCCTCGATATTCTCGATCTTCGAAACCTGCGACAGCTCGGCGATGTAGAGCGTGCCTTTATGGAGGGCGAGACCGTTCGGTCGATAGAGACCTTCCGCGACGGTCTTGATCTCGGTCTTGCCGTCCTTCTTCACAATGGCGGTGACTTTGTTGCCAAAGCGGGTGCCGACAAACACCGTTCCCTTGTCGCCGACACGTAAAGAGCGGGTGTTGGCGATACCGCTGGCATAGACCTCAACGTTGAAGCCTGCCGGCAGCTTGAGCTTGGCGGTCGGCAACTTGTCGGCGGGCGCCGGCAGCGGCGGACTGGCGATGGGGGCAAGCTTGGCGGCAGCCTCGTTACCATCGGGGCGGCCGATCAATGGCGATCCCGGCGGCAAAGGTTGCGCGGCGGCTGGTGGTGTTGCGGGTGGTGCGGATGCTGGCGGCTGCTGGGCAAAAGCCGGTGGGGCCAGGAGAGCGGCGACAGTCGTGCCTGCAAGCAGAATTGAACGTCGAACCGTGATACACGGAATCATCGAACACCTCCCTATGGTGGAGCCGATGTCTCACGTGGTCCAAGAGAGAACGGCCGCGGAGCTCGCCCCCTTGCTGCAAGTCTCCACCTTTCACCCCTTCGTTGCAATCGGGAAGTGGCGCTTGGTGATTCACATGCGTCGATAGGCGTAAGCGACGTCCTCACGTACCGCCGCCAATTGTTCGACGACGGCGTGCCGTGGCGAGAGGTGGCAGACGGGGTCAGTGGCGCGCGCATCGCCCGCGACCAGAAAGGCCTGACAGCGGCAGCCGCCGAAATCCTGCTCCCGGCGCGCACAGGATCGGCAAGGTTCCTGCATCCAGGCCTCGCCGCGGAAAGCGTTGAACGCCGGCGAGTTGCGCCAGATCTCACTGAGGGAATGTTCACCCACGTTCCAGAATTCAAGACCGGGAATGACTTCCGCAGCATGGCACGGAAGCACTTTGCCGGCCGGCGTAACGTTGATCGAGCGGCGGCCCCAGCCGCCGACACAGGGCTTCGGAAACCGGGCGAAATAGTCGGGCACGACCGCATCGATGACGATACGGCCATGATGGCGCGTGCGCAGCAGCTCTACCTGGCGCACGGCTTCGTCGACCTGCGCGCGCGACGGCATCAGCATTGCGCGGTTCTTCATCGCCCAGCCGTAATATTGAACGTGCGCGATCTCGACGCGGCTCGCGCTCAGCGACAGAGCCAGCTCCACCATCGGCTCGATGCGCCCAATATTGGCGCGATGCACGACCATATTGATGGTCAGCGGCAGGCCAAGCTGCACGACCTCGCCGGCGATCGCCCGCTTGCGCGCCAAGGCACCCCTATAGCCGGCGATGTGATCGGCGGATGCCTCGTCGCAGTCCTGAATCGAGATCTGGACATGATCGAGGCCGGCGTCGGCGAGCGCAGCTAGCGTTTGCGGAGTCAGCCCGACAGCCGAGGTGATGAGATTGCTGTAGAGACCGGCGTCGCGCGATGCCTTGACGATGTCGGGCAGGTCGCGCCGCGCCGCAGGCTCCCCTCCGGAAAGATGGACCTGCAAAACGCCGAGCGCGGCCGCTTCCCGGAAAACCCGCGCCCAGGTCGCCGCATCGATCTCGTGGTCACGGTCGAGCGCCAGCGGATTCGAGCAGTAGGGGCAGCCGAGCGGGCAGCGATGCGTAAGCTCGGCAAGAAGACCGAGGGGCGCTGGCACTGCATCGGGTGTGGCCACGTCTAGACCTCCAGCAATTTCTTGTCCGCGAGCGCACCGAGCAGATTCACGACGTCGGCGTGGATGCGCTCTCGGGGCGCCGTGAAGGCTTTCGCAAGATCGTCCACGATTTCATCCAATGTCGACACCCCCGTGCATCGCTTGAGAATTTCGACGGTGATGGTGTCGGCCTTGAACACGCGTTCCGGGGCGAGCAGAACCCAGCCACCCTGCGCTTCGCTCTGCGCAAGCCGCACCCCGCGCGGCAGCCGCGGCCGCGCATCGCCGGTAAGCCTTGCCGCCGAGCTGTCCATCAATGGTCCTCCGGCACGAAAGCGCCCTGTGGTACCTGCTTGGGATCGACATAGGCGTGATGGAGCGCATCGAGCATCGACCACAGCACGCCGCATTTGAATTCAAGCGCCGCAAGCACCGCCTGCTGTTGCGCCGGCGTATTGGCGTTGCGCTTGACGTAGTTGAGCGCGAAATCGACGTCCCGCTCGGCCTGCGGCGGACGCTTGTCGAAATAGCTTAGCGTCTCGCGCGTGACGAAATTGTAATGGGCGAGCATTCCTTCCATGCGCTCGCCGATGATGACGGGTGAGAACATTTCGGTCAGCGACGAGGCAATGGCCTCCAGCAGGGTCTTCTCGCGCACGAAACGCACATATGCATCGACCGCAAACCGCGTGCCCGGCAGCAGGCCGCGCAGCGACGTGACATAATCACGGTCGAGCCCGAGGCCGTCGGTCAGCTTGAGCCAGCGTGCGATACCGCCCTCGCCCTCGCGCTCACCGTCGTGATCGACGAGGCGCGAGCGCCATTCCCGGCGTACCGCAGGGTCCTCGCAGCGCGCGATCAGGCTCGCGTCTTTGATCGGAATCATCGCCTGGTAATAATAGCGATTGAGCGCCCAGGCCTGGACCTGACCCTTGGTGCATTTTCCGCCGTGCAGCAGACCGTGAAAAGGGTGCAGGCGGTGATAGCGCCTGGCGCCGATGTCACGCAGTGCAGCTTCCAGCTCTTTCGCCGACAGCAGCTTCACAGCGCAATCTCCATGCCGTCTTCGGCGACACTCCACCCGGCGGCCTCGACTTTGCTTCTTTCGTTCGAGCCGTCGATCAGAACCGGATTGGTGTTGTTGATGTGAATATAGATCCGGCGCCTCCGCAGTCCGTTCAGCAGTTTGAGTGAGCCGTCCTCGCCGTCGATCGGCATGTGGCCCATGCGCCGTCCGGTTTTACTGCCCGTACCCGATCGAACCATTTCGTCATCGGCAAACAGCGTGCCGTCGAACAAAACAACATCGGCGCGCGCAAAGCGTTCGCGCATTGCATCGGTCACCGAAGCGGCACCTGGTACAAACATCACCGTGGCGCCGTCACGTTGCAACTCAATGCCGACATTGGCCGGGCTTTCGGCATCGAGCTCGGGCGTTTCGCCTTCGAGGTAAAGCGGCAGCTTGCCGGGCACCATGAACATGGTCGCCTCGATGTCGCCTGCGAGCACGAAGCGCTCGCCGGGATTGATCGCGCGCCGCTTCATCGCATTCATCGAACCAAACATTGCGTTCGACGCAACGGCCGCATGGCTCGCCGGCGTCGCGTAAAGCGTGAAGCTCGTGTTCTCGCGCAGGGACAGGAGACCGGCAATCTGGTCGATCTCCGCACCGGTCAACACCACGGCGTCGATCGGGCTGCCGCGCAAGCCGTTCGTCGGGTGCAAAGCGGGCGTCGCCCGGATCTGGGCGGCAAGATCGGGCGATGCATTGATCAGGGTCCAGCGTCCATCACCCGCGGAAACGGCAATGCCGGCCTGGGTGCGCGGGCGAACGCGCTTATCGCCGGCCCACGCCAGCGCGCAGACCGGGCAACGACAATTCCATTGCGGAAATGCACCCCCTGCCGCCGAACCGAGCACGATAACGGTGAGACGCCCCATCTAGCGGGGTGCCAGGGAATCGAACGCTTAGAACTCGGCCGGCAGGTAGCCGTTTATCTCGAGTCCTACGCAAATTTCGATGAGGATCGGGGTCGTCCACGCCATGGCGTTTCCTTTCGGCCGCGATGACTAGCGGCTGAGGTTCAAGCTTAGCGCAGGCCGAGCGGGCGGCAAGAGGTATCCCCGAAACTGCATAGCATCACGTCTTTGTCATGCGTGGGCCCTACGGTTCGGCCATAAACACGCCTCACGTAAAAGTCATGGGTATAACCGGTGAAATGACAACCAGGCCCGCCCGCCGGGCGCACGCTTGCCATACGTTGATTCTAGGCGTCAAAAGCTGCCGTAAATCGGGGGAACATCGGCTGACCGTGCAAATTAGCCACACTACCCAATTGTTCGGTTTGGATTATTGGGAAAAACGTAACTCGCTATGGACTATCAGTTAAACTGACCGGGAAATATAAGGGGCCCGCTGCCCGTGACAGCTTTGGGAGATAAAGTGGTGAAAAGTCGTCGATTTAACAGCCTGCTGGCCTCGACCGCGGTGGCGGTCGCTTTGGCTGTGTCCAGCCATGCAGGCCTGGCGCAGCAAGCCGACAAGCCGGCCGAGGCGTCGATCCCGATGCCGGACACGACTCTTCCCCCGCCGCTGACGCTGAAGGACATCGAAAAGCCGGCTCCCCTCGGGAAGCCAACGCCGGTTGTGAAGGACGAGCCGCAGCAAACGGCGACGACACCGGCGGCCGAACCGGCCAAGGCTGTGCCGACGGCAACTGCCGGCGGGGAAGTCGGCGACAAGCTGCGCGAATTGATCACGGGCAAACAGTTCGACCGGCTGGTTCCTCGCAAGGCTGACCGCGCAGGGATCGAGGCTTATTACAGCGGTCGCAATTATGCGCCGCTGTGGGTGACCAACACCGCAATCAACGACCGCGCCAAGTCGGCTTCGGCCTATCTTGCGCAAGTCGACACGGTCGGTCTCGATCCGAACGACTATCCGCTTCCGAGATTCAACTCTGGGAGCAGCCCGGACGCGCTGGCCGAGGACGAGCTCAAATTGACGCTGTCTGCGCTGACATTTGCGCGTCACGCGGAGATCGGCCGCATCCATTACACCCGTGTCGGTTCCGACATCCAATACGACCTCGTGCCGCCTGAGCCGGCGAGCGTTCTGGCAAAGCTCGCGGAAAGCAGCGATGCCGGCAATGTTCTCGACAGCTACAATCCGCCCCAACCGGAATTCAAGGCGCTGAAGGACAAGCTTGCGGAATTGCGCAAGGGTACGCTCGACGCCAATCCGAAGACGGAAGCAAAGCCGGACAAGCCGCGCGTGCATGTGCCTGACGGCAAAATTCTGCGCCCGGGCATGAAAGACGCGCGCGTCGTGGCACTGCGCAAGCGCCTCGACATCGCCGGTGACAAAGACAATCCCCTTTACGATGACGCGGTTCGCGATGCGGTGAAGACGTTCCAGACGGAAAGCGAGCTGGAGGTCGACGGCAATCTCGGCCCGAACACAACGCGCGCCCTCAATGGCGAGCAAAAGGAAGTGCGTCGCCCGAGCCACAATCCAATCGACACCATTCTCGTCAACATGGAGCGCTGGCGCTGGCTGCCGCGCGATCTCGGCAACCCCCACGTGACCGTCAACGTTCCGGACTACACGCTGACGCTGTACAACGACGGAAAGGTCTACTGGCATACCAGGATCGTGGTGGGTAAACCGAACCTGGCGACGCCGATGGTCAGCGCCGAGATGAAATTCATCACGGTCAATCCGACCTGGAATGTGCCGCCCTCGATCATCGAGAAAGAATATCTGCCCGCTCTCGAGCAGGATCCGCAGGCGCTCGAGCGCATCGGTCTCAAGCTGACACAGGAAGCAGACGGAACGATCCGCATTTCACAGCCGCCGGGCGCCGGCAATGCGCTCGGCCGCATTCGTTTCAACTTCCCGAATAAATTCCTCGTCTATCAGCACGACACGCCGGACAAGTACCTGTTCGCGCGTGAGAAGCGCGCCTACAGCCACGGCTGCATGCGCGTGCAAAATCCACTGACATACGGCGAGAAGCTGCTGTCGCTGGTGCTCCCGAAGGAGCGCTACACCGAAGCCAAACTTGAAAGCATGTTCGGCAGCAGCGAAATCAACATCAACTTCCCGAAAGTCATCCCGGTGCACCTGACCTACCAGACGGCATTCGTGGATGACGCAGGCAAGCTGCAATTGCGCGAAGACGTCTACGGACGCGACGCCAAGATGCTGGCAATCATCAAGAGCAGCGAGCGCAAGGTCGCCGACATCGGAGTCGAGCGCGCACCCAACACGTCATCCAAGCCGGTCCGCATGCCGGTCGGAGCGTACGGCGGGCCGAGCGGCGGCTACAGCTACGGCGGTGGTGGCGGCAACCACTTCTTCGACTGGCTGTTCACCGGACCGCAGGGACGTCCCTACCCGCCGCGCGCGGTGCCGACCTCTCCGCGCAGCAACGAGCGCGGCCGCTTCAGTTCGCGCTGAATTCCAAACAGGGTCTCATAACGAACGCCGGCGAAACCGCCGGCGTTTTCTTTTCGCGGCACTTTAAGGAAATGGTACAGGCGGGTGGACTTGAACCACCGACCTCTGGTTCCACAGACCAGCGCTCTAACCAACTGAGCTACGCCTGCACAGGCGGCCGGCCTTTATCAAAGCCGATCCAAGCGGCCGGAACCTAGGTGCCGCCCGCCTTTTTGGCAAGCGTCCCGGGCAATGGGCAAAACAAAAGCCCGGACATTTCGGTCCGGGCCTTGGGGTAGTTGTTCAGGAATGGCGCGAGTCTCAAGCCGCCTTGTTCAGGGCGTTGGTGAAGTGGCCTTTGATCGGCTCGGCGGTTTCGGTCGCCACTTTCTGAGCGTGCTCGGAGAGGTCCTTGGCTTGCGTGACGAGCGCATCAAATTGCTTGCGCAGAAAGGCGCTGTAGAGCTCGACGACTTCCGAATACGACTTGGCGTTCATCACGTCGCTCATCAGGTCGAAGGCGGCATCGCTGTTAGCGCGCGTGGTTTCGATCAGCTTGAGGCCGTAGCTGGCACAGCCCTTGGTGGCCGTCGAATAAGTATCTTCAAAGACGTCGGTCGCCTCTTCCGCCGCGGTCTTGGCCTTCTCGTAGTTCTCTCTGGCCTGCGCGATGCCCTTTTCGGCAAATTCGCGGAACGCGGTCGGAATTTCGAATTTCGGCATTTCAAAGCGCGGCATTTCGAACTTCGGCAATTCAGAGCCGGTTGCACCGATTGCGACCGGTTTCGGCTTGCCCTTCGACGTGGTGGCGGAAGTAGTTTCGGCCATAGCAATCATCCTTGACTAGTGAGGGCGCCTCGATTGGTCGGACCGTTCGCCCTCCGCAAATCGGTCCTTCTGATGCAAATCCGCCGGCCGACGCATGAACGAACAATTGCCTGACGGAGCGTGGGGCCCTTGTACTCTCATTTTTGGTGCGTTGCAATAAAAAATATTGCGTTGCACAAATACCCATAAGGAAGCCGTTCCCGGCCCCCAAGGCCCGGAACCGCCTACGTTAACGCTACCGGCGCTTGGCGTTGGATGGCGTCCCCTGATGCGTGGACGCACATCACCAGCAGCCGTATTAAGTCTTCATTAGCCGTAATTGTTGCGACACCGCGATGACGGACCCGACCCCGCAGCTTGCAATTCTCCGTGACCCGCAGCTGGCGGCGCATGCGCTCGCTCCGGCGCCGGTATGGCTGTGGAGCCCGGATGCCGATCGCATCCTTTGGGCCAACCCTGCAGGCGCGGCGATCTTCGACGCCGTCTCGCCCGGCGAGGCGGCGCTGTTGCGTTTCGACGCACGTCACCCGGCGTCCGTTCAGGTCGCGCGTCTGTCAGGCACGCTCCCGCATGGCGGCGCTCCGCGACTGGAGAGGCTGCGCGGCTTTGGAGCGAGCATCGGCGCAACCATTGTCTGTCTGTGCTCGCGTGTCACGCTCGCCGACAACAGCGCCGCGATCCTGATCGCATCCGCCGAACGCGCCGGGAGGACTCTTGCGCTTCCGGATCGGGCAACACGATTGCTGCGCGATTTCCGGCCGGCCGCGGCGATCTTCACCGGGGATGGCGAGATCATCGCCACGCAGCCCGCAGCGATCGAGCGGATGGGGAACCAACGCGATCTCGTTGCACTCGGCGCCGAAAAGTTCGCGCGAGAAGCCAACCTGAACGGCATGGCGGAAGGCGAGATCCAGGCCGGTCATATCACCATGATCAAGCTCGGCGCGGGCTCGACCTTCGCATTGCTTGTTGTCTTCACCAAAACGGCAGACCCCGCGCGTTCCGGCGCGCGCACGAATGCGGTCGCGGATATTCCGAAAATATCGGATCCCGTTAAGCCGGAGCTTCAATCGCGTCCGTTCCGTTTCGTCTGGCAGACAGACGCCGAAACGCGCTTCACGCTTGCAAGCCAGGAATTCGTCGACCTCCTGGGCTCGAAATCGGCCGCAGTGCTCGGCCGCGCCTGGGCCGAGATCGCCAAGACATTGACGCTCGATCCACCCGGGGAGATCGCGACCGCGCTATCGAGGCACGAGACCTTCAGCGGCATCGAGACGGCTTGGCCAATCGACGGGCTCGACCGACCTCTCACGGTTGAGATGTCGGGCCTGCCAATGTTCGACAGCGAGCGCCGGTTTGGCGGATTTCGCGGTTTCGGCTTGTGCCGCGACTTGAAACGACTCAAGGACTTGCGGGACCGAAAGCTCGCGCAGAACCCGTCCGCTACTATCGAGCCGGCCAAAGTGCTGGCTTTTCCGGCGTCCCCGCCCGCACCGACGGGACCGGCTCTCAGCCCCAAAGAACACAGTGCTTTTCAGGAACTTGCGCGCGAACTGAGCGAACGCCTGCGCAAGACAGCAGGCAAATCCAGCGCCCCTGTTCCGTCCGAACCCGCCGAGCCCGTTGCGGCCCCGGTCCAAGCGCCGCAAGCGACGCCGAAGCCGGCACGCGACGCGCTGGAAGACCGCTTAATTTTCGATCGCCTGCCGATCGGCATTTTGATCTATCGGCTCAACAGCCTGATTTACGCAAATCGCGCCTTCCTCGACTGGGCCGGCTATTCCACTTTGGATGAGCTGACCGAAGCCGGTGGCCTCGACAGCCTGTTCATCGAACCCAAGAACGGAGCCGCCACAAAGGACCCCAGCGCAGCCAAGTCGCTGACGATCGCGACGAGCAAAGGCAAGCAGAAACCCGTCGATGGACGCTTGTTCAGTGTAACGTGGAGCGGCGAGAGCGCGCTTGCTTTGATGATCGAGACGCAACTCGGTGCAGGCGGCAAGCAAGCCGAGACGCCCCAGCAGGGCGAAGAGGAGATCCGCGAACTCAGGGCAATTCTGGACACCGCGACCGATGGTGTTCTGATTCTGGACAGCAGCGCCCGCGTGCTGTCGGGTAATCGCAGCGCGCAGGCGCTTTTCGGTTACGATGCGGGCGAGCTGGGAGCCCTTTCGCTCAGCGACCTGCTGGTTCCTGAATCCCACCGCCTGGTGCTCGAACATCTCGAGCGGCTTTCCCGGCGCGACGGCGTCGATTCACTCAATGCCGGCTACGAAGCAATCGGCCGCGTGCGCCAGGGCGGCCTTGTCCCGCTGCATATCACGATCGGACGCATCGAGGATGGCGAGAAACTTTGCGCGGTATTGCGCGACGTCACTGCCTGGAAGCGCAGCGAAGAAGAATTGATCAAAGCCAGACGCGCGGCCGAGAAGGCATCAACGGCGAAGTCAGAATTTCTTGCCAAAATCAGCCACGAAATCCGTACACCGCTCAATGCCATCATCGGCTTTTCCGAAGTGATGATGGACGAACGTTTCGGCCCGATCGGCAGCGAACGCTACCGGCAATATCTCAAGGACATCCACGCCGCGGGTGGGCATCTTATTTCGCTCCTCAGCGATTTGCTCGATCTGTCGAAGATCGAGGCCGGAAAGCTCGACCTCACTTTCGTGAGCGTCAATCTCAATGATCTCGTGCAGCAGTGCGTGGCGATCATGCAGCAGCAGGCGAATCGGGAACGGGTGATCATCCGCACGTCACTGCATGGCAACCTGCCGCAAATCGTCGCCGACGCGCGCGCGATGCGCCAGATCATGCTCAACCTGTTGTCGAATTCAATCAAGTTCACCGGTGCCGGCGGGCAGGTGATCATTTCGACCGCGCAGACCGACGACCATGAAGTTGTGCTGCGCGTCCGCGATACCGGCTCCGGCATGACTGAAAAGGAACTGCAGATTGCGCTTGAACCGTTCCGGCAGGTTCCGACGGTCACGCATTGGGACGCCGGCGGAACCGGGCTCGGCCTGCCGATCACCAAGGCACTTGCAGAAGCAAATCAGGCGTACTTCCGATTAACCAGCCGGGTCGATGACGGCACGCTCGCCGAAGTGATTTTTCCCGCCACCCGCGTGCTGGCGCAGTAAATCCAAAATCGGTTAGGCTCTCGTCATGGGCCACCTGTTCCGCTGCATCGCATTCGCGTTGGTGCTCGCGAACACACCCGCTATTGCGGTGGAGCCGGTCGACCTGCTGCTGGTTCTTGCGGCCGATGTGTCGCGCAGTGTCGATAGCCAGAAATTTCAACTGCAGCGCGAAGGTTATGCCGCGGCAATGGCCAATCCCCGGGTGGTCGATGCCATCCGGTCCGGCCGTCATGGACGCATTGGGGTCTTGTTTCTCGAATGGTCTGGTTTCGGCAGCCAGAAGGTCGTCATCGACTGGACGATCATCGATGGACCAAAAGCGGCGCAGGCCTTCGGCGACCGGCTGCTCGAGTCGCCGCGGTCTTTCGCTGACCGGACTTCAATCAGTGGCGGCATCGATGCGGCTGTCGGCGAACTCGCGCGCGCGCCGTTCAGCGCCGACCGGCGCACAATCGACGTTTCAGGCGACGGAACGAACAATGCGGGCCGTGACATCGGCCAGGCTCGGGACGAGGCGCTCGCCCTCGGCATTACAATCAACGGTTTGGCGATTCTCAGCGAGACGCCGTTGCCCTGGAATCCCGAGCACACCAACCCGGCCGGCGGTCTCACCAAGTACTACCGTGACAACGTCATTGGCGGTCCCGGTAGTTTCGTGATCGAGGCCAAGGATTTCAGCTCGTTCGGACAGGCCATCATCAAAAAAATGATTGCTGAAATTGCCGATGCGCGCGGCACCCCTGCAACGGCAGCCCAGTAATCTTAACCGGTCCCAGCCTTGAAAGGGTCACAGAGGCTCTCCAAGGTTGGTCCTAGCGGGCCCAATGCTATAGTCCGCCGGCGCTGGACGCCGAAGCAACCGGAAACCTCCAATTGACAGCCGCAACCGGCTTGAAACGCCTGGGGATTATCCTGCTCGCCGTGGTGGCGGGAGGGCTGCTCGTTCTTACGACAGCCGGATACCTGATTTCCGCCGATACCGTTCGCCAGCAAGTCCTGGGCGAGATCCGGGGCGTGACCGGACTTGAACCCGTCTTACGCGGGAAGGCGAGCGTTTCGCTGTTTCCGACCGGAAGCGTCAGCTTCGACGATGTGATCCTCGGCGATGCCAAGCAGCCTGCGCTTGTTGCCGAGCGGTTGACCGCGCGCCTGCGATTTTTCCCGCTGCTGATCGGTCGAGTCGAAATCGCCGATGTCACACTGGACCGGCCGAATATCTCGGTAGAACTGAATCCGAACGGCCAATCCAATTGGTCAGGATTGATCGAGGCGCTCACCCGCAGCCAGTCGGCGGCACAACGGCTCTCGGCATTCTCCGAAATGCGCATCGAGGGCGGCACCATCGCGATCCGCGACAAGGCGCGCAAGATCACCGAAACCCTTTCGGGTGTCGAATTTTCTCTGGCGTGGCCTTCGATTTCCAAAAGCTTTGGCGCCACTGGACGATTCATCTGGCGCGACGCACCGATGGACGCCAGCCTGACGCTCGCCGATTTCCCCTCAGTGCTGGCCGGCAACCGCAGCGGTGTGAAACTGCGCGTCTCCGGTGCGCCGATGAAGGCCGCATTTGAAGGCGCAATCAGCCTCAAGCCGACACTCAAGATCGAAGGCACGCTCGCCGCCGACGCCGTTTCATTGCGCAATGCGCTGGTGTGGGCCGGGCAAAGGCCGCCGCCCGGCGGCGGCTTCGGCCGTTTCGCAATCAAGGCGCGGACCAATGTCGTCGCCGGCACCATCAGCCTGTCGAGCGTCAATGTCGAGCTCGACGGCAACGCCGCCGAAGGCGTGCTCACATTTGCCGCCGACGGGCGCCAGACTCTGCAGGGCACACTCGCCGCCGACACGCTCGATCTGACCCCTTATGTTTCGACCGTCCGTTTGCTGACCACCAATGATCGCTCGTGGAGCAGCGGCCGCATCACCCTCGAGGGCCTTGCGAGTCTCGATGTCGATTTGCGGCTGTCGGCCGCGAACGTCGTTGTGTCCAATGCCAAGATTGGTCGCACCGCGATAGCCGCCAATCTGCGCGGCGGACACCTTGTCGTCACGATCGGCGAGGCGCAGGCCTATGGCGGCGTCATCAAAGGTTCGCTGGCATTCGCCGAATTTGATCAGGGTGTCGAAGTAAAATCGCAGCTGCAATTCACCGACGTGGACCTTGAAACATGCTTGGGACAATTGTTTGGCCTGCGGCGGCTTGAGGGCAAAGGCAGCATGTCGCTCAACGTCGAAGGCACAGGCAATAGCGTGCTGGCTGTGACCCGGACGCTGAGCGGAACCGCTACTTTGACCGGGACCAACGGGGCGCTTGCGGGTCTCAATGTCGAGCAGTTGCTGCGCCGTCTCGAGCGGCGGCCGCTTTCGGGCGGTGGCGAATTCCGCACCGGACGCACGCCTTACGAGAAAATCGCCGTCGCACTCAAGATCGCGAAGGGCATGGTCACCGTCGACGACGTGACCATCGACGGCGCCGCGGTCAAGTTGGCGCTTGCCGGAACGGCGTCGATCCCGGAGCGCGAGCTCGATCTCAAAGGCACAGCCTCGCTTGTGGCTCCGCCACGGCCGGGTGCGACGCCATTCGAGCTGCCCTTTATCGTGCAAGGATCATGGGACGATCCGATCATGCTGCCTGACCCGGAAGCGCTGATCCGGCGTTCGGGAGCCGCCGCGCCGCTGTCCAGGGCGTTACAGGAGCGCAACGCGCGGGACTCCGTGCGTAAAGCCATCGAGCGCCTGACCGGCGGCACGCCATCCTCGGGCACGATACCGGCGGCCGACCAGACGGCCGCGCCGGAAACGCAACAAAAGTCCGAATAACGCCCTTCGGCGGCGAGTGCCGTCAGCCCCGCCTTCGACTATCATCCTACCTGAGACGAATCACCCGCCGATCCCTGCGGGCATGATGGGCCGTGGATGCTGAACCCTCTCTTTCGGACCCTGGTCAAGGTCGTCGTCGCCTCACTGATTGTCGGCACCGTCCTTGCCCATTTCGGGATCACGGCCGAACAGATCATCCGTGAGCTTGGACTGTCGACGGAGCGCATCGAGGACTATGCGCGGCAAGGCATCGCCTGGGCATGGCCCAACCTGCTGCTCGGCTCGATGATCATCATACCGGTCTGGTTTGTCGTCTTCCTGTTCCGCCCGCCAGGCAAACGCAGCAGCGATTAGCGCGCCTAAACCGGCGCTCCCAGCGCCGCCCGCTCGCGCTGACTCGCGCCTTTTTTGGTCATCAGCGAAGATATGACCGTGCCGAGCGCAACAACCGCGATCATGATGGTGCAGATCGCGTTGATTTCCGGCTTCACCCCCAACCGTACTTCTGAATAGATGCGAATGGGCAATGTCGTTGCCCCCGGCCCGGTCGTGAAGCTGGCGATCACGAGATCATCGAGCGACAGCGAGAAGGCGAGCATCCATCCGGCGGCGATCGCGGGGGCAATCAGCGGTAGCGTGATCGTCATGAACGTCCTGAACGGCGGACAGCCGAGATCCATCGCCGCCTCCTCGAGGCTTCGATCGAAGCCGATCAGCCGCGATTGCACGATCACAGTGACGAAGCATGTCGTCAGCGTCGTATGAGCAATCACGACCGTCCAGAAGCCACGGTCCACATTGAGCGCGACGAACAGCAGCAGCAGCGATAGCCCAGTGATCACTTCCGGCATCACCAGCGGAGCATAGACCATGCCGGAAAACAGCAGCCGGCCGCGAAACCGTCCCATGCGCGTCAGTGAAACGGCCGCTAGCGTGCCCAGCACGGTTGCGGCAGTTGCCGACAGGAAGGCGAGACGGAAGCTGATCCAGGCAGCGCTGAGAATAGCCTCGTCGTTCAGCAGCTCGCGATACCATACGAGCGACCACCCACCCCAGACCGTGACAAGCCGTGAGGCATTGAACGAATAGATCACGAGGATGACGATCGGCAGATAAAGAAATGCGAGCCCCAAGGCGACCGACACGACGTTGAATGGAGACGGCCCGCGCTTCATGTCCGCCCTCCTTCGAGCGATCGCTGCTGCAGACGCTCGTAGAAGAGGAGCGGCACCAGCAATAAGCCGAGGAGAGCGATCGCTATCGCCGATGCGACCGGCCAATCGCGATTTGAGAAGAACTCGGTCCACAATGTCTGCCCGATCATCTGCGATTCCGAACCGCCGAGCAGATCCGGAATGACGAACTCGCCAACGATCGGAATAAACGAAAGCAGCGCACCCGCCGCAACGCCCGGAAGGGACAGCGGGAACGTGACCAGCCAGAACGCTTTCCACGACGGACAGCCAAGGTCGGACGCCGCTTCCAGCAGCGACTCGTCTATTTTTTCAAGACTCGCGTAGAGCGGCAGGACCATGAACGGTAGGTAGGAATAGACCATGCCGATATAAATCGCGGTGTCGGAGGACAGCCATGCAGCAGGCGCGTCGATGATGTGCAGCCGCATGAGGACGTCGTTGAGCAACCCATCACGCTGCAGAATATTGATCCACGCATAAATGCGGATCAGAAACGACGTCCAGAACGGCAGCACGACCGCCATGACCAGCATGGGCTGCCAGGCCCTCGGTGCGCGGGCCATTCCATAGGCGATCGGATAGCCGAGCGCGAAGAGAAGCGCGGTCGAGATCGACGCCACCTGCAGGCTTTTAACGTAGGACAGCAGGTAAAGGGAATCGGATGCGAGCAACCTGAACGAGTCCAGCGAGAGTTGCGCTGCAAATTCCTTCAGCCCCTGCCATCCTGCGGTGAGATCAAGCACCGGCGTATAGGGCGGCTGCGCCAGCACCGACTGCGACAGGCTGATCTTGAGCACGATGACGAACGGCGCCAGGAAAAAGATCGCCAGCCAAAGGTAGGGCAGCAGGATGACCATCCGCCTGCCCCAGTCTCGCGAATTCCGTTTGTCTCGCATGGCTAACCCGTCAGAACAATGCCGGCGTCCGGCGGCCACGACAGCCAGACGGCATCGCCTTCGGCGTACGGCGCACGTCCACGTGCGTTGACGTTTGCGATTGAGACTTTCATCAGCGAACCGTCGTCGAGACGAACCTTGTAGGCCGACGTCTCCCCGCGATAGCCGATCTCGAAAATAGTGCCGGCCACGGCGTTCTTCTCGCCCGCCGGCCGGTGCCCACTCATGCTGATTTTTTCCGGGCGCAGCGCCAGCCACAGCGTTTTGCCGGCACCCGCAGCGCGATCGGCGACCGCGAGCGGGCCCAACGCGCTGTCGACCGAACCGGGCACGGTCGTCCGTCCCTCGATGATCGTCACTTCGCCGATGAAATCGGCGACCCAGCGCGAATTGGGCTGCTCGTATATTTCGGTGGGCGTCGCCACCTGCATCAGGCGGCCCTGATTCATCACCGCGATGCGGTCGGCGACGATCATCGCCTCTTCCTGGTCGTGGGTGACAATGACAAAGGTCGTGCCGAGCTTGCGCTGCAGCTCCATCAGCTCGAACTGCGTCTCGGCACGCAGCTTCTTGTCGAGCGCGGCAAGCGGCTCGTCGAGCAGCAGCACGCGCGGCCGCTTGATCAAGGAGCGGGCAAGCGCCACGCGCTGGCGCTGCCCGCCCGACAGCTGGTGAATCTTGCGCCCGCCGAAGCCCTGCAGCCGGGTGAGATCGAGCATCTCGGCGACGCGCGCGTGGATTTCCTCGCGTCCCGCATTTTCCTGGCGCAATCCGAAGGCGATATTGCCTTCGACCGTGAGGTGCGGAAACAGCGCGTAGCTCTGGAACATCATGTTCACGGGTCGCCGATGCGGCGGCACCGGCACGATGTCTTCTCCGCCGAGAAAAATGCGGCCTTCGCTCGGCGTCTCGAACCCGGCGAGCATGCGCAGCAACGTTGTCTTGCCACAGCCGGATGGGCCGAGCAGCGCGAAGAATTCGCCTTGCGCAATATCCAAAGTGAGCGTTTCGACCGCGACGACGGCACCGAAGCGCTTGCTGACCGCCTCGAAGCGGATCAGTGGCGCTCTTCCGCCTATGCCCTGGTCTGCGCCACCCGTTGCCATCGATTCCCCGTTCGCGGCGCACACGCTAGCGTCGCGCGCAGGCAGGTCAACCCGATGACGCGGTCAAGGTTCGGCGCACTGCCTGCTTCCAGCCCGCATATTTTCGCTCGCGCTCGCTCGCATCCATGCGCGGCTCGAAGCGGCGGTCGAGCCGCCACTGCTTTGCGAATCCGGCAAGGTCGGCACAAATTCCGGCTGCACGGCCGGCGAGATACGCTGCACCCATGGCCGTCGTTTCCGCCACCGTCGGGCGATCGACCGGGCATTCGAGGATGTCGGCGAGGAACTGCATGCACGGGTCGCTCGCGGTCATTCCGCCATCGACGCGCAGCACAGTCTTGGCAGTCCGCGACGTAGGCCAGTCGGCGCGCATCGCTTCCAGAAGGTCGCGGGTCTGGTAGCCGACGGATTCGAGAACAGCCCGCGCGAACTCGGCGGTGCCGGAATTGCGGGTCAGGCCGAAGATTGCCCCGCGTGCCTGCGCGTCCCAATAGGGCGCACCCAGGCCGACAAAGGCTGGCACCAGATAGACCTGTTCCGCCGGATCGGCCCGCTGCGCCAGCGGGCCAACTTCCGGAGCCGAGGCGATAATTTTCAGTGCATCACGCAACCATTGCACGGCCGCGCCAGCGACAAAGATCGCGCCTTCAAGCGCATAAGTGCGCTCGCCTTCGAGTTGATAGGCAATGGTCGTGAGCAGGCGGTTGCGTGACGCCAGGCGTTCGGGCCCCGTATTGACCAGCGCAAAACAGCCGGTGCCATAGGTCGATTTGACCATGCCCGGCTCGAAACACCCCTGCCCGATCGTGGCCGCCTGCTGGTCTCCGGCAACACCACGGATGTGGATCGGGCCGTCGAACAGGCCTGCGTCCGTTTCGCCAAAGGTGCCCGCGCAGTCGCGCACCTCCGGAAGCAGCGCGGTGGGCACCTTGAAAAGACGGCAGAGGTCAGTGTCCCAGGCCCCCTTCCCGATATCGAACAGCAGCGTGCGCGCGGCATTGGTCGCGTCTGTCAGGTGCACTTTGCCGCCCGTGAGCCGCCAGAGCAGGAAGGTGTCGATGGTGCCGAAAGCGAGCTTTCCGGCCTCCGCCGCTGCGCGAGCGCCTTCGATACGATCGAGCAGCCAGGTGATCTTGGAGGCAGAAAAATACGGATCAATGAGAAGACCGGTTTTGCGCGCGATATCTGCCTCGTGCCCGTCACGCCGAAGCGCCTCGCAATAATCGGCGGTGCGGCGATCCTGCCAGACGATTGCGTGGTGGATCGGGCGCCCACTTTGCCGGTCCCAAATCACCGCGGTTTCACGCTGATTGGTGATGCCGATGCCCGCAACGTCTTTTGCGCCGATCCGAGCCTGCGCCATCGCCGCACGCATGGCAGCGACGACAGCCGACCAGATCTCCTCGGGATCATGCTCGACCTCGCCGGGTGCCGGGTAGATCTGGCGCAATTCCTGCTGCGCACTTGCGAGCGGCCGCAGCTCTGCGTCAAAGACGATCGCGCGGGTGGAGGTTGTTCCCTGATCAATCGCGATGAGTGCCGCCGGCAACTGAAATCTCCAGCGATTTATTGACGGAAATTCGATTTCATTGACGTCATCAGCCGTTCAAGCGCGGCCACCTGCTCTTTGGACGCCAGCAGGCCAATCTTGCTTCGCCGCCACAATACATCGTCTGCGGTTTGCGCCCATTCATTTTCGACGAGGTAGCGTACTTCCGCTTCGCTCAGGTCGCCGGCAACGCATCGTCCCATTTCGTCTATGCTGCGCGCGTCCTTGAGGATTCTTTCCATGCGCAGCCCGTAGGCATGCAACATCCGGCGTGCGTGCAGCCTGGACAGAAATGGCCAACGCCGCATGGCTTGGTCTGTTTGTGAATTAAACTCACCAGGCAGAAATTCCCCGCCCGGAAGCGTGGATTGCGCGGTCCAGCGCCGTGTCGCGCCGAAGTAGCGCCCGAGTCGCGCCAGCACGGCTTCAGCCAACCTGCGGTAGGTCGTGATCTTGCCGCCATAGACCGTGAGCAGAGGCGCCTGGCCGTCACGACTGTCGAGAACGAGCTCGTAATCGCGAGTGACGTCTTCCGGCTTGTCGGAGCCATCGTCATAGAGCGCACGCACGCCTGAAAAAGACTGGACCACCTCGTCAGGTGTGAGGACACTGCGGAAATAGCGATTGACGACGTCGCACAGATAATTGATTTCATGCGGTGTCGGCGTGGGAGCGCTGAGATCTCCGACAAAATTCTCGTCCGTCGTGCCGATCAGGCTGAAATCATCTGCAAAGGGCAGGACGAAGACCACCCGCCTGTCCGGCGCTTCCAGGATGTAGCCGTAGTCGTTCTGGAACTGACGGCGCACGACAATGTGACTCCCCTTGATCAGCCGGACGCCGCGCGCCAGCGGCTGCCGGAGGATGGTGTCCGCCACTCCTCCGATCCAGGGACCCGCGGCATTGACCAGGACCCGCGCGGTCGCAACGCTGCGGCGGCCGTGGTCGCTGAGCACCAGCTCCCATTCTCCCCGCCGTTCGCCACGGGTGCAGCGCGTGCGCGTCCGGATAACGGCGCCTCGCTCGGCCGCGTCAATCGCGTTGAGCACGACCAGCCGGGAATCATCGACCGAGCAGTCGGAATATTCGAACCCGTAGCGGAATTCCCGCTTGAGAGGATGACCGGCCTGGTGATGCGTCAGATCGGCCGTACGAGACGCGGGCAGCAGCTTGCGCGCGCCGAGGATGTCGTACAGAAACAGCCCGAAGCGCAGCAGAAGGGCCGAGCGCAAACCCGGCAGCGGCGGCAGCATGAAACGCATTGGCCGCACCATGTGAGGCGCCATCCGCAACAACACCTCGCGCTCACTTAGCGCCTCGCGGACGAGACGGAAGGCGCCATGCTCGAGGTAGCGCAAACCCCCATGGATCATCTTGCTGGAGGCTGACGACGTCCCGGATCCGAGATCGTTCATCTCGACAAGCAGCACGCGGATGCCGCGGCCGGCGGCGTCCCTGGCGAGGCCTGTGCCGTTGATGCCGCCACCGATGATGGCGAGGTCGAAGTCGGCCATTGCGCGCTGATTCGCTTTTCTGATGCAGGATGGGCGGCTTGCGCCGCACACTCAAGAACCGGAATGCATTAACCTCGAATTTGCGTCATAAATTCCGCCGCGATTGCAAAAAGGTGGTCGCGCCGCCATATCAAAGGATGCGTCGCTCATGGTGCACGCCGGGGGCGGCGGTCAGCGAACCTGAAACGGGAACCGATGCCCTCGCCCCGCCTGCTCGTCGTTGAAGGAAATTCCCCACAGACCACGGCCGAGCATGTCGCCGCCGGCGGGACTCCGGCGAGCAAAGGCTATTCCGATCTTCTGCGCGAGCTGTTGCCTGGGGCCGTGGTGGATATCTGCTATCCCGGCGACCCGGCAGCGCTGTTGCCGGAAGGTGCATCGCTGGAAGGCTATGACGGGATCGCAATCACCGGCTCCAGCCTGCATGTCTACAATGCCGGCCCGGAGGTGATGCGGCAGGTTGAATTGGTGCGCGCCGCACTCAAAACCGGGACTCCCATTTTCGGATCGTGCTGGGGCATCCAGATCATCACCGCCGCCGCCGGTGGCAGCGTGCGCAAGAACCCGAAAGGCCGCGAAATCGGTTTCGGCCGCGGCATCCGCCTCACCGAGGCCGGCCGCAAACATCCCATGTATGTTGGCAAGCTCGACGTCTTCAATGCGCCGACGGTGCATCTCGACGAAGTCGAGGCGGTGGCACCAGGCACGACCGTGCTCGCCACCAATGCGGTGTCGGACGTGCAAAGCGCCGAAATCCGAACCAACGGCTCAACCGCGTGGGCTGTGCAGTATCATCCGGAATATCCGCTGCGCGAGATTGCGGCCATCGTCCGGCGCATCGGCGGGCGCCTGATCGAGGAAGGCTTTTTCGCGGACGAGCCTGACATTGAAACCTTTGCGCAGGATCTCGACGCACTCGACCGCGATCCGGGCTGCAAGCGGCTGGCCTGGCGGCACGGCATCAGCAAGAATGTGCTCGAGAAGAAGCTGCGCGTCGGCGAAGTGGCGAACTGGATCGAGTTCCAGGTTCTGCCGACGCGCGTGAAACGCGGGCGCGGCTGAGGATGGATTTTTCCAGAAAGCATGTGGTGGTGACTGGCGGTACCGGCGCGCTCGGCACCTCGGTTGTCGGTGCGCTGATCGGCGCCGGCGCGACCTGCACGGTGCCTTACGTTCACGACGCGGAAGCCGAGCGATTCCCCTATCGTGGCCAGCCGCAGGCGACATTGATCAAGGTTTCCGATCTGTCCGAGGAAGCCGAAGTGGCAAAGGTCTACGCTGGCGTTAGATCTCTTTGGGCCTCGATTCATATTGCTGGTGGCTTCGCCGCGGCCAAGATTATCGACATCGACAAGACCGCGCTGATGGCGCAGATCGACAGCAACCTCGCCTCCTGTTTTCTGTGTTGCCGCTCTGCAGTGAAGGCGATGGTGCCGGCCGGCGGTGGGCGTATCGTCAATGTGGCGGCGCGTCCGGCGCTGGAACCGCGGAGCGGTGCCGGCATGACCGCCTACACCCTCGCCAAGGCCGGAGTGGCGGCGCTCACGATGGCGCTTGCCGAGGAAGTTGCGAAGGATGGAGTTCTGGTGAACGCCGTCGCGCCTTCGATCATGGACACCGCGGCCAACCGCAAGGCTATGCCGAAGGCCGACCACACCACCTGGCCGAAAGTGGAAGAAGTCGCGGCAACGATCGTGTTCCTCGCCTCGCCGGACAACCGCGTCACCCGCGGTGCCATCGTCCCGGTTTACGGAAAATCCTAACCCGCGATCGGCACGAGCTCGAGCGGCGGCCGCAGCAGGCGCTGGACGGCATTCGACGCGACCACGGTAGGCCCTTCGGCATAAGCCTCGTGGTTCTTCTCGATGTCATCGAGATCGTAGAGATAGTTCACCATCACCCCATACCCCTGCGCGATTGCACGCTCCGAGGTATCCGAGAGCCAGTTGATGCGCTCAAGCCGCGCGCCGTTGCCGAGATGGAAACGTGCCACTGGATCAACAAGTCCGCCCCGTGTGTTGCGTGCTCGCACAAAATACCAGGCCGCAGCACGCATCAGCGGGTCTTCTAGCTGGCTGAAAATTTCCGGATCGGTCCACCAATGCGGCCGCTCCAACAGCTCCAGGACGATGCGGTCGTTCGCGCTGATTGCGGAAGAATTTTCGGATTTCAATTCTTGGTCGAGCCAACGCGCAAAACCCGAGACCGGTGACAACGTCACAAACGTCGTGAGCTTCGGCAGTTCGCGGCAGATTTCTTCCACGACCTGCTTGATCAGGAAATTGCCAAAAGAGACTCCCGATAATCCGCGCTGACAATTTGAAATGGAATAGAATACCGCAATGCGGGTCTTGTCCGGTTCGACAAATTGCTGGCGGCCGCTGGCGAGGATAGGCGCGATGGCACCGGGGATTTCGCGCTCGAGCGCCACTTCAACGAAAATCAGCGGTTCGTCCACTAGCGCTGGATGAAAGAACGCATAACAACGGCGATCCGGCGGGTCGATGCGGCGGCGCAGATCATCCCAGCCGCGAATCTCGTGCACGGCTTCGTAGCGGATAATTTTTTCGAGCACGATCGCCGGCGTCGACCAGTCGATCCGCCGCAGCACGAGAAATCCGCGATTGAACCAGGACGAAAAAAGATGAACGAAGTCGTCGTCAACGGCACGCAGGTCGTCGCGATGATCGAGCGAATCCATCAGCTGTTCGCGCATGCGGACCAGCGCGGCCGTGCCTCCCGGCGCGAGGTTGAGTCTGCGGAAAAGTTCCTGCCGGCGCGGCTCGGAGGCGGCATGCACCTCGGTCGCTGTCGCGTCCGACGGCGCCGCGCGCCACGCGTCGATGGCTTGATCCATCTGCGCCCTGTCGATACCGAAGCGCTGCGCCAATGCCTCAAAGAAAGCGATCCGCGGCCCAATCGTGAGCGTGCCGTAACCGGTGAGAATCTCGCGGGCAAGCGCGACGCCGGAAGCTTCCCCCCGACCGGACAAAAGATGTTCGCACAGCTCGACGAGGTTTTCGGAACGCGCCGACGCATCGCCACGCCGGTCACGGGCAAGCAGCGCGCGGCCGCGCTCGGAAATCGTCTGCAGCAGTTCCCCGAAAAACGAGGTGTTCATTTCGATACTATCGCCGGGCCCATCACCAGATCCGAGAACCATGTGGCGATGCCAGGCACGAAGCACAATATCACGACACCTAAAATCATCAGCCCGACAAAAGGTAGTACGCCCCACATTACATCGCGCAGCGGGATATCGGGGGCGATGTTGTTGATCACAAAAATATTAAGCCCCACGGGCGGATGAATAAGACCCATTTCCATGACGATTGTCATGATGACGCCGAACCAGATCAGGTCGAACTCCGCGGCCCGCAGCGGCGGCAAGATTATCGGCGCCGTCATCAGGATGATCGAGACGGGCGGCAGGAAGAAGCCGAGCACCACTACCATCAGCAAGATAGTTGTCAGCAGAACCCAACGTGACAGATGGAGCGACACAATCCATTCAGCGGTCGATTGGCTGATATGGAGATAGCTCATGACATACGAATAGAGCAGCGACATCCCGATGATCAGCATCAGCATGGTTGATTCCCGTAACGTCGCCACCAGGATCGGTTCGAGGTCACGCGGGGACCACACGCTGTAGATGACCGCAATCAGAATCAGCGCGAGAACCGCACCGAGCCCGGCCGTCTCGGAGGGCGTGGCAAACCCGCCATAGAGCGCAATCATCACGCCGGTCAGCAATACGATGAACGGAAGGACGCGCGGCAACAGTGCGAATTTATCGCGCAACGACAGCTCGTCGACGCGCAATATCTCGGAGTACGTGCCGGATTTTTCGTAAGCGGCCTTGGCGTGGACGTATTCCCGACGGAAGCGCCACATCGCATACACGGTGAAAAGCGCAACCAACAGCAAAGCCGGCCCGATTGCGGCGAGGAATAGCCGTCCGAGCGATTGTTCCGCCGCGACGGCGTATAGGATCATGGTGATCGAAGGCGGCAGCAGAATCCCGAGCGTGCCGCCGGCCGCGATAATTCCGGCGGCGAAGCCGCCGGAATAGCCGTGTTTGCGCATCTCCGGAATGCCTGCGGAGCCGATCGCCGAGCAGGTCGCCGGCGACGAACCCGCCATCGCGGCAAACAGTGCACAGGCAAAAACGTTCGCAATGCCGAGTCCGCCGGGTATTCGATGCAGCCACGCATGAAGCGCGCCGTAGAGATCCTGCCCCGCGCGCGAACGGCCGATCGCAGAGCCCTTGAGGATGAAAAGCGGGATCGACAGTAGCGTGATCGAGGCCATTTCCTCGTAAACATTTTGCGTAATGGTATCGACCGACGATGACGGCATAAACGCGATCATAAAAATGGTCGCCACTGCGCCAAGCGCAAATGCAATCGGCATGCCGGCAAACATGACCAGCAACGTGGATCCGCCGTACAGAAGCCCGATGGACAGGATGCTCATACCGGCTTCTTCCACCGCGCCATGTGGTTAGCCACCTGCAGCAAGAGCTGGATGCTCAGCAGCAGCATGCCGCAGGTCATCAATGAGTAAGGGATCCACAAGGGCGGCTGCCACGTTGAGCCCGTGCGAAAACCCTCGACGATGGCTTCGTGCAACAGCAGCCAGGATTTCCAGCAGAAATAGGCGCAGAAGATCAGCGATGCGACGTCGACCAGGAACAACCGGATATGGTTTGCCCGCGGGGGCATCATGTGGGAGACGACTTCGATGGCGACGTGACCGCGGCGCGCCTGCACCGCAGCTGAAGACATGAAGACCGCGCCCACAATCAGAAAGACCGAAAACTCATCCTGCCAGTCGGTCGAAAAATGGAAGAAATAACGGGAGGCCACGCTGTAGCTCAGTACAAATGAAGCGATAACCAGCGCGACTGATGAAAAAACCACGACGATGTAATTGATCGGCGCGATGAAACGCTCGAAGCCGGCGGTGTCCTCAGGGGACACCGCCTCGCTTGCGGTCCCGACTGTGTCGAGGCCGTGAACCATGACGTGAGCCTTTTGTCGTCAGGAGACGTGGACGCCTTCGGCAAGTTTTAGCAACTCGGCCGAAAGTGCCGTCTTCTGCGCATAGTCCTTCCAGGCCGTGTCACGCGCGATTGCACGCCACTTGTCGACGATCGCTTCGTCGAGGTCAGCGATTTTGGCTCCTTTAGCCGCGTAAACTTCGGCCACCTTCTTGTCGTCGGCAATCGCCTCCTGCGTGCCAAACGACTCGCCTTCGAGACCGAGCGCCATGATCGCGTCCTGCTGCGCCTTCGGCAACGAGTCGAACACCTGTTTCGACATGATCAACGGTTCGAACATATACCAATAGGACTTGCCACGACCGGTCGTGAGGCTCTTGGCAATTTCCTCGAGGCGGAAAGAGATCAGGCTGGTCGAGGAAGTGATGCCGGCGTCGCACGCGCCCGTCTGCATCGCGGCATAAAGTTCGTTTGACGGAATCGATAGCGTTGTGGCGCCAGCCGCCTGCAGCACCATGTCCATCTCGCGGCTGCCACCGCGTATCTTCAAGCCCTTGCAGTCTTGCGGGTTAAGTATCGTCGCGGAACGGCTGGCGACACCGCCGGCCTGCCAGATCCAGGAAACGATGACCACGCCTTTCTCGGCGAGGAAAGCGCTGAACTTCTGGCCGATCGGAGAAGTTTTCCAGGCTGCACCCTGTTTGTAGGAACTGACCAGACCCGGCATCAGGCCGATATTGAGCTCGGCGAACTCGCCGCCGGCATAAGAGATCGGATAGAGGCTGAGGTCGAGCGCGCCTTTGCGAACCGCGGAGAACTGGGCCACCGTCTTCATCAGCGACGAGTTCGGATAAACCTGGACGCCGAGTTCGCCTCCGGTTCTCTTCTCAAGCTCGGCCGCAAACCTGCGGCATAGCCTGTCGCGGAAATCGCCTTGATCGATGGTGCCGCCCGGGAACTGATGGGAAATTTTCAAAGTCTTGGCTGGCGCTGCCGACCCGAACCTTGCATTTGCGAACACGGCCGGCGCAGCCAATGCTCCCGCAAGAACATGCCTTCTGTTTAACGTCATGGAATCCTCCCTTATTACCCGCGCCCCGGGCTAATTTTTGCTGCCCCTCTAGAAAGTCTAGACAAATTTCGTCGTCCAAGCCACACAAATGACGGAACCCGCTGCGGCGCGAAGACGCGCCGAATAAGGAGGAATAAACCAAAATGCCAAAACCATTAGCGGGCCTCCGCGTACTCGAACTTGCCCGCATCCTGGCTGGGCCTTGGGCCGGACAATTGCTCGCCGACCTCGGCGCCGACGTGATCAAGGTCGAGCGTAAAGGTACGGGAGACGACACTCGTGGCTGGGGCCCGCCTTTCGTCGAAGGCGTCGATGGCAACCACATTGGCTCTGCTTACTTTCACGCAGCCAACCGCGGGAAACGCTCGATTGAAATGGACTTCGAGAGCGACGAGGGCCGGCGCATCGTGCGCAAGCTCGCCGCGCGATCGGACGTGCTGATCGAGAATTTCAAAGTCGGCGGTCTCGCCAAGTTTGGCCTCGACTACAAAAGCCTCGCGCCCGAATGCCCGCGCCTGATCTACTGTTCGGTCACCGGCTTCGGCCAGGACGGGCCCTATGCCAAACGCGCCGGCTACGACCTGATGGCGCAGGGCATGGGCGGCATCATGGATCTGACCGGCATGGCGGACGGCGAGCCGACCCGCATCGGCATCCCTGTCTCCGACATCTTCACCGGCGTCTATTCCGTTGTCGGCATTCTGGCGGCGTTGGCCGAACGCGAGAAGACGGGCAAAGGCGGTTATATCGACGCCGCCCTGGTCGACTCGACCGTAGGCGTACTGTCGAACCAGGCGATGAACTACCTCGTCTCAGGCAACGTGCCGAAACGCATCGGCAACGCGCACGCCAACATCGTCCCTTACCAAGTCTTTCCGGCTGCGGATGGTCACATCATCGTCGCGACCGGCAATGACAATCAATACGTCAAGTTCTGCAACGTCATCGGCGGCCCCGAGCTCGCGCAGAATCCGGATTACAAGGACAATGTCGGGCGTCTCAAGCATCGCGCCGAGCTGGTTGGAAAGCTGTCTGCGCTTACGGCGCGCATGAAACGCGATGAGCTGCTCGACAAGCTTGAGGCTCAGCAGGTCCCCGCAGGGCCCATCAACGACCTTGATCAGGTTTTCAACGACCCGCAGGTTGCGCATCGCGGAATGAAGCTTGCCATCAAGAGCAAGGCCGCCAAGGCCGGCACGATCCCCGGCGTGCGTACGCCGATCGTGATCGACGGCTGGCGCGCCGCCTCAGAGCGTCCTTCGCCGCTGCTCGGCGAGCACACGGCGGAAATCCTGCGCGAGATCGGCGAAGGCTAGCGCTACCACGTCAGGGTGCGAGCGTTTTCCGCGAAAATGAAACTCTGCGTGTAGCCGGGCCTGCCCATCTGCACTCCGGGCACCAGGTCGTCGAGCTTCAGGCCAAACTCGGTCATGCACGGACCGCACATCAGGACGATGCCGCCGTCCTTCATGAAGTCTGCAAGGATTTCGCGCGGCGCACGCTGCATCGTCGGCTTCATCTCCTGCCCGCCGCTTTTTGCCGCGAGCTTGACGGCATCAAGGTTGAGAAAAATGGCAACCGGATGCCCCTGCTTCAGCGTCGCGTGAGCGAAGTGCAGACCCATCCAGCCGCGCCAGGAATCGCCGCTCGTCATATTGATAAACAGCGGGTTCTTTTGTGGTGCGCTGTTCGCGAGCACATCGGCGTCATGCGCCTGACCCTTCGGAATTGCGAAAGCCAGAACCAGGCCCGTCAAAAGACCACAAAAGTAAAAAGCCGCGCGTTTCATGGTGTCGCCCTCCAGAAAGGCAAAGCCTTGCCGACACTATCGCATAATCGCGTCGCGGCTTAAATCCGTCAGGTCATTGCGGTCGGTGCCAGCGCTTCGATGTCGGTCACGACATCGATCACAGCAGGGCGCTTTGAGGCGAGCGCGCGCTCAAGCGCCGGCGCGATGTCTCTTGCATCCTCGACACGAATGCCGAGGGCACCCATATCCTCGGCCAGCCTGGCAAAATTCATCTTGTTGTAGGTCCACAATTCGCGCGCCTGCTCAGTTTGCTCGCCACCATAGGCACGATCGAACCCACGCTTCGATTGATTGCCGCCGCCGTTGTTGTTGACGACGGTAACAGAGGGAATGCTCCAGCGCACCGCCGTCTCGACCTCGCCGATGTGATACCAGAACCCGGCGTCACCGGTGAAAACGACGACTGGCCGTTCGGGGCACGCGGCCTTTGCACCGATTCCGGCCGGAAAGGCCCAACCGAGGTGACCGGCGCTGCGTATGTAGCTCTGCGCAGGCGTGCGCAGATCATACATGCCACCCATCCACATCCCGGCGTGACCGGTATCGACCACGACGATGGCGTCGTCGGGCATGTGCTTGCTCAGTTCGCCGCAGATACGCGCCGGATGAATCGGCACGGCCTCGGACTCCAGCATCGGCTTGTATTTCGCGTACCAGTCGTTGCGCAGCGCCGCGATGTCCTTGATCCAGTTTACCCGTTTTGCCGCGGTTGACTTGTCGATTTGGCCGAGCATGCGCACGAGCACGCTCTTGGCGTCGCCCAGCACGCTGGCCTGCAACGGATAGTTACGGCCGAGCGCTTCCGGCTCGATGTCGATCTGGATCGCCGGCGTGCCGATTTTCGGTACGGCCCAGAAGTGGGTCGTCATACCGCCCGTTTCGGTTCCGATGAAGCAGACGAGATCGGCAGCATTCACGGCGCGATTGGCGCTTTCGCGCGAATAGCTGCCGACCACGCCGACCGACAGCGGATGGACTCCGGGAATGATGTCCTTGCCGTTGAGCGTGGTGGCGATCGGAATCTGCAGCGCTTCCGCAAGCGCGACCAGCTCCTTGCCGGCGCCCGATGCGCGGGCGCCGCCGCCAGCGACGATGATCGGCCGCTCGGCTTTCTGCACCAGCTCGAGCGCCGCCTTCACATGGGCCGCTTCCGGCTCGGGACGAAACGGCGGCACGCGCGAAAACTGCGCCTCGACAAGCCCGTCCATTTCGGCCTCTTCAAGATCGACCTGCCCCTCGTTGCCACGGAACTGCAGGTGCACGGGACCTGGCGCACCGGTGGTCGCAGTGCGAAACGCCTGCCGCACCATGTCGGGAATGCGCGCCACGTCGTCGATGGTAACGTTCATTTTCGTCACCGGCTCGAATGCCGGCACGTCGTCAATTTCCTGGTAGACCTTGCGGAATTTCGTCTTCGGATCACGTCCGCCGGTCATCGCGATGACCGGCGAATGCGCAAGATACGCGTCGCGTAGGCCGGCGGCGAGATTGAGCGCGCCTATCACCTGCGCCATGCAAACGCCGGGCTTGCCCGACGCGCGTGCATAACCGTCGGCCATGTAAGCGGCTGATTTTTCGCCATGGCAATGGATGCGCGCGATCTTGGTCCGACGCTCCATTTCGGCAAAGGTGCGGCGGAGAACGGCCGGCACCATAAAGACATGCGTGACGCCGTAGCCGGCCAGCATGTCGGCAAGCACTTCGGCACCGACCCGCTTGGCGTTGTGTCCGACTGTTGACATGCTCAGGCCGGCTCGAACTTCAGCGCGACACCGTTGATGCAGTAGCGCAGGCCGGTCGGCGGCGGTCCGTCATTGAACACATGCCCAAGGTGACTGCCGCAACGGCTGCAATGCACCTCGTCGCGAATCATGCCATGGCTGCGATCCGTCTCGTTCTCAACGGCGCCGGCGATGGGATCATTGAAGCTCGGCCAACCGGTGCCGCTTTCGAACTTGAGCTTGGACGCGAACAGCGGCTGATCGCAAGCGGCGCACCGGAATGTGCCCGGGCGCTTCTCATGCAACAAAGCGCAGCTTCCCGGCATCTCGGTGCCGTGCTTGCGCATGATCTGGTACTGCTCGGGCGTAAGCAGCTTTCGCCATTCGGCGTCCGAATGTGTGACAGCGTATTCCTTCGCCATAACGAAACTCCTGCAACGCCTTCTACTTGATCGCCAGCGGATTCACCGGCGATCCCACGGCGCCCGTGATCGGAATGGCCGGTGCAACAAACAAAAATTCGTAGACCTTGTCCTGCTCGCAGTCGTCGGCGAGTTCCTTGAGTTGGAAAATTTCACCCATCGTCATGCCCATGATGGGGATCGTGATCCAGTGCCAGGGCTGGTTGATCCCCGCCTCGCTCTCGTTCGGCCGCACCTCGCAGCCCCAGGTATCACTCGCAAGCGCCGCCAGCTGCGTCTGCTTGATGAAATCGAGTGTCTCGAACGAAAAGCCCGGCGCGTCGCCGCCGGGATATCCATCCCAGCTCCCAGCCTTCTGACAACGCTCCATCATGCCGGTACGCACGATGACGTAGTCGCCGCGCTTGAGCTCCACTTTCTGCTTCTTCGCCGTGTTGTAGAGATCGTCATTGGTGATGCCGTAACCGTCATCGAGTGACCCGACGCCTTTGTAGCGGGCGACATCGAGAAAAACACCGCGGCCAACCATTTTGTTCTTTGTTTTTTCGATTCCGCACTTCTGCGCGCCGGCGCTCGTCACCTCGCGGCAATCATAGCCGTTCCACATATAGTTCTCATAAAAGACGTGGCCGAGGCCGTCCCATTGCGTACCGCACTGGAGCGGCATCGTCACCATATCGTCGGCAGCGCGAATGCCGCGCTTGTCGAGCACACCCGAATAGGCGTCGGTCCCGGTCCGCAGCATGGTGTGGATCGGATTGGTGCGACCCATCGACGGATATTTGCTCTTCGCGCCCTGCGGCCCGGTATGATCGAAATTGAGCGCGAGCGAGATCACCTTGCCCTTCTTCACGAGCCGCGTCGCCGCGACGACGTCTTCGGCCGACGTATAATTGAGCGTTCCAATTTCGTCATTGGGCCCCCATTTGCCCCAGTTCTTGTACTTCTCCGCAGCATCGCGCATGTCCTGGCGGGTGATCTTTCGGGCGACCATTGAATTTCCTCTGACGAAAAGGGAATGAAGCCGCCGGAATACAGCCTGTGAGCGCGGGCGATGCAAGCCCCACTGGCAACGTTCCGGCGCAATGCTACGATGAAAAAAACTGGGAGGAGACGAATGCGCTCAACAATAAAACTCATCACCGCCGGTATGACGCTGTCCGCGCTCGCGCTCGGCATTTTGCCGGCGGCGGCAGGCTATCCGGACCATCCAGTCAAGATTGTGGTGCCTTTCGCACCCGCCGGCCCGACCGACGTGATGGCACGCCTGATCGCGCAGAAGCTGTCGGAAAGCCTGAAGCAGCAGTTCTACATCGAAAATCACCCGGGCGCCGGCGGCAATATCGGGATGACGCAGGTCGCCAAGTCTCCGCCGGACGGCTACACGATACTCGTCGCGAGCTCGAGCTACGTGGTCAATCCGAGCCTCTACGCCAAGAACCCCTACGACCCATTCAAGGACTTCGCGCCCGTCACACTGGCAGCGGCGTCGCCTAATATTCTCGTGGTGCATTCCGACTTTCCGGCCAAGTCGGTGAAAGAGCTTGTCGACCTGATCAAAAAGAACCCGGGCAAATACAACTACGCCATGCCGGGCACCGGCACGACGCCGCATCTCGCCGGCGAACTGTTCAAGCTCACCTTCAATCTCGACCTTACGACCGTGCCGTTCAATGGCGCCGGCCCCGCGATTCAGTCGGCGGTTGCCGGCCATACGCCGATTGCCTTCACCGCGCTGCCGCCGACCGCGCCGCAGGTGCAAGCCGGGAAATTGCGCGGGCTGGCGGTCACCTCGGCCAAGCGTTCGTCGGCTTTGCCCGACGTTCCGACCATGGTGGAAGCCGGCGTGAGCGGGCAGGAGTCCGAAACGATGCAAGGCATCCTCGTGCCGGCTGGCACCCCGAAGGAAATTGTCGATCTGCTCAACCGGGAAATCGTCAAGGCGATGGCCCTCCCCGATGTCAAGGAGAAGTGCGCGCAGCTTGGCTTCGACCCGGTTGCCAACAAGCCGGATGAATTTGCCGCCTACATCAAAAAGGAAGTCGAAAAGTGGGGCAAGGTGATCAAGGACGCCAAGATCCCGCAAATCCAGTAAGCCCGGCCTGACGTAGCGGAATGCGTATTGTCGATATCCGCGAGACGGCGATTCCGCTCAAGTCGACGCTTGCCAATTCGAGCTTCGACTTTACCGAAATGACGACGTCGGTGGTTGCCGTGATCACCGACGTCGTGCGCAACGGCAAGCCCGTTTGCGGTTTCGCATTCAATTCGACCGGCCGTTACGCCTGCGGCGCGCAGATGCGGGCGCGCTTCATTCCGCGCATCCTCGCCGCCGACCCGGCCTCGCTCCTAGACGCAAGCGGCGGCAATCTCGATGGCACGAAAATTTTCGCCTGCATGATGCGGCGGGAAAAAGCCGGAGGACATTCCGAACGGTCCATCGCGATCGGCACCATCGAGGTTGCGGTCTGGGATGCCGTTGCCAAGATTGCCGACAAGCCGCTGCGTGTACTGCTCGCCGAGCGTTTCAACGGCGGCAAAATCCCGGACAAAGTGTTCTGCTACGTGGGCGGCGGATGGTATTGGCCCGGACAAACGATCAGGGACCTGCAGGATGAGATGCGCCGGCATATCGGCGCTGGCTACACGATGGTGAAGATGAAGGTCGGCGGGCTGCCGCTTGACGAGGATCTTCGCCGCCTGGAGGCAGTGCTCGAGGTCGTCGGGTCGGGCGCGCACCTCGCCGTTGATGCCAATTGCAAATTCGATCGCGTCGAGGCCTTGCGTTACGCCAAGGCGCTCGCGCCTTTCAAGCTGCGATGGTTCGAGGAGCCCTGCGACCCGCTCGATTTCGGACTGTTCGCCGAGCTCGCAAAAAGCTACGAGCCGCCGCTCGCGACCGGTGAAAATCTTTATTCGACGCAGGACGTGGAAAACCTGGTGCGGTTCGGCGGCTTTCGCCCCGGCCGCGACGTGATCCAGATCGATCCCCCGCAGGCCTACGGCATCGGCCAATACGCGAAGACTTTGGACATGCTGGCGGAGCACAGCTGGCCACGCAGCGCGATGTTTCCGCATGGCGGCAATCAGATGTCGCTCGCGATGGCGGCGGGCTTTGGCCTCGGCGGCGCAGAATCCTACCCGGGCGTGTTCGGCGACTTCGGCGGCTTTGCCGACGACGCCCGCATCGACGGCGGCATGATCTCGCTATCCGACCGCCCCGGCATCGGGTTCGAGGGCCAGCAGCGCCTCTTCCGCATTATGCGCGAACTCGCAGGCATCTGACGCGCTCGGAACTGTGCGGATTTGGCACCTTTTGCCGGCTTGCGGCAATAAAAGGTTTGTAAACGCTGCCGGCATACCTTGGATTAACGCGGCTGTGCGACATCTGACTGCGAATTTACAAGTCGCCCGAGGACCATTCGCCGCGCGAGCCACGGCTGATTTTGATCATGACTGCTTCCAAAGCACCCGTTATTGCGTTCGTCATCCCTTGTTACAACGAACAAGCGGGGATCCAGCACACGTTGACCTATCTGCTTGCCGACATGGCCAAGCTGGAGAAGTCAAAGATCATCTCGCCGAAAAGCTACGTCGTGCTGGTCGATGATGGCAGCACCGACCAGACTTGGCGCCTCATCGAGAGAATCACGCACGCGCGCCCGAAGCGCGTCCGCGGACTCAAGCTGTCGCGCAATGTCGGTCACCAGAACGCGTTGCTGGCCGGTCTCCTCTCGCAGATCGGCAAGGCCGATGCGACAATCTCCCTTGACGCAGACCTGCAAGATGACATGTCCGTAGCCGCGAAGATGATCGAGCACTTCAATGACGGCGCCGAGATCGTGTTTGCCGTGCGCAAGGACCGCGCCAGCGACAGCTGGTTCAAGCGCAGCTCGGCCGATTTCTTCTATCGTCTGATCAACTGGTTGGGCGCCGAGGTCATTCCGCATCACGCGGACTTCCGGCTGATGAGCGATCGCGCGCTGCGCGCGCTCGCGCGCTATGGCGAAGCTCATGTCTTCCTGCGTGGACTTGCCGTTCAGCTCGGCTTCAAGACCGCGAGCGTAACCTATGACCGTCTTCCGCGCCTGCACGGCGAGACAAAATACACACTTGCGAAAATGGTCGCGCTGTCCATCAACGGCATCACCTCGTTGTCGGTAAGGCCGATCCGCCTGATCGCCCTGATGGGGATCATGTTGTTCGTCGTCTTTGTCGGAATGAGTTTGTGGGTATTCGGCACATGGGTTGCCGGGCAGACGATACAGGGCTGGGCGTCAGTCATGCTGCTATTCCTGCTGATTTCATCGTTCCAGACTTTTGCCATCGCCGTCATCGGCGAATATGTCGGCAAGATCTATTTCGAGACCAAGTCGCGTCCGCGCTACATCGTCGACCAGGAAATCGACGCAAGCCTCGAGAGCGGCTCGTGGCGGGATCGCAGCGACGCGGCGCAGCTTTCAAAAGGGTATTCGCGCGCCCCGCTTTGATCGGTTATTGTGCCCGTTGAGCCGACCTCCCGGTCCCCTTTTCAACGGCAGCCGATGGATACCGACACCCTGCGCCGACTGCATTACGCCGCAGCGATTGCCTGTGGCGTCTTTGCTGCCCTTGTCGTGCACATTCTCCTGACCGTATTCGGGCTTGGTCTTGACGCAGTCCTCCGCGATGCCGCAACCGGCAGCAAGCAGCAATTCATATCTGCCATGGCGTGGTGGGCGATCGGCGGCGCGGCTTTCGCGGGTGGCTGGGCCGCGGGCGCCTATCTGATAGCGGCGGCTCGCGAGCGCGCATTTATCTATCGGTGGGCGCAGCGCTTCCTGATCGGGCTCGTATTTGTGGCCGCCACGATCGGCGGCATCATGAGCAAGACTGGCAATCTAGGCGGCACCGTCGACGTTATCGCAGGGCTCGCGGCGCTCGGGCTGGGTCTGATCTGCGCCTTCTGCGGCGCGCGGCTCGCCTACCTTAACGCAGAACAGCTCTAGCCGCAGACGGGCCGTCGCCTGTCCCCGCGCCACTACTATGCGTTGTCCATCCTGATATTCGCGCTATACTTTCGATTACTAAGGACTGGAACCAACCAGCCGGGGGAGACACGCAGTTTCATGGGAGGAACAACCAATGCACAACAGCGCAAAATTTGCAGCCGTGTTGGCAACGGCCGCGCTCGCCTATGCACCCGCACCCGCTGCGGCGCAATCGTGTGAAGACCTGATCCTCGGGGCTGCTCTTTCAGCCACCGGCATCTACGCCGCCAACGGCAACAACACGAAGAACGGTTACGAATTCGCCGTCAAAAAAATCAACGACGCCGGCGGTATCAAGATCGGCGGCAAGTGCTACAACCTCAAAATCAGATACTACGACGACGAGTCGACGCCCGCGCGCGCCGCGCAACTGGTCGAACGCCTGATCGACCAGGACCAGGTCAAATTCATGCTGGGCCCCTATGGCTCGCCGTTGACCAAAGCGATTTTGCCGGTTGTTGAGAAATACAAGATCCCGCTCGTGCAGGGCGAGGCCGCTTCCCGGTCTCTCTTCACGCAAGGCTACAAATATCAGTTCGGAATCGTCGCAACCTCCGAAAAGTACCTGACGCCAGTCATCGACATGGCTGCCGATCTTGCCAAGAAGGCCGGCAAAAACCCATCATCCGTCAAAGTGGCGATGATCTATCAGGACGACGCGTTTTCGATGGACGTCCGTCAGGGCGTCATCGAACAGATCAAGAAACACAATATGCAGACGGTCATCGACGACCGCATGCCAAAGGATCTCAACGACGTCACCACCTTCTTCACGAAGGTCAAGGCGCTGCAGCCGGACGTTCTGCTGATCTCAGGGCATGAAAAGGGTGCCGCGACCGCCGCGCGGCAAATGGGCGAATTCAAGACCGCCGTACCGTTGATTGGCATCACACACTGTGAATCGGCAAAAATCGTTGAGGACTTCGCAAAGATTTCGGAAGGAGTCGTTTGTCCGACGCAGTGGGATGAGACCATGAAGGCGAAGGATCCCATGTTCGGATCGGCTGCCGAGTACAACAAGGCGATTATTGCTGCGTACCCCGAGTACAAGGTTGTGCCTTATCAGACCGCGCAAGCCACAGCATCGGTCTATGTTTGGGCCGATGCGTTCAAGCGAGCCCAATCGCTCGACACGGAAAAGGTGCGCGAGGCGCTGACGAAAACCGACCTACAGACGTTTTATGGCGGCGTGAAATTTGCCGAGGATGGAAGCAATCCCGGCAAAGAGATCGTCATGCGCCAGATCCAGGGCGGCAAGTACATCGTCGTTTCACCGGCCGAAGTTGCCGCCGCACCGCTGGTCTATCCGCGCGACGCGCACTACTAGCCGAAGACGGAAGCGGGCGGTTCCCTGCCCGCTTCCTCGTTGCTTCAGTGCGCGGCCCGATCGCAAGGCGATAGGGCCGTCCATCTCAACGACGGGTGGGGACGTCCGCGATGGAACAGGTACTTGGTAACCTTGCCGTTCTGACAGGCATGCCGATCTTCAATCTCGGCCTGCTGATCGACGGCCTGCTGGTCGGATCGATTTTCGCGCTTGCAGCTTATGGCCTTGCCCTGGTGTGGGGCGTGATGAACGTCAAGAACCTGGCACAGGGCGACTTCATCATGATCGGCGGCTACATCACCTGGACCCTCGGGCGCTACGGGATTGATCCGCTGCTGGGCGTGCCAGTTGCCGCCATCGTGCTGTGGGGAATCGGCTGGGTTCTCTATCGCACGGTCATCAGCAAAGTTATTGCGCGCGACCTTTTCACGTCGCTGCTGGCGACGTTCGGCATCGCCATTGTTATCCAGCAAGGGTTGAACCTTGCCTTCGGTCCCGACACGCAGTCTGCACAGGCCGATTTGCCGACGTTGTCGTTTGCGGACGGGCTGATCACAATCGCCTCTACCCGTATCGTCGGCTTCGTGTTCGCGATCATGCTTGCCGTCGGAATCATCCTCTTCATGAAAAAGAGCCGCATGGGCCAGGCGATCCGCGCAACCGCGCAGGATGCGAGGGCGGCGCGCGTTCTCGGCATCGACACCGAGAAAGTCTATTCGTTCACCTTCTGCCTGAACGCGGCGATTTGCGGTGCGGCCGGGGCACTCGTCGCCGTGGTCTGGAACGTACAACCGTTTCTCGGGACGACCTATTCGATCCGCCTCTTCGTGATCGTCACCGCCGCCGGTTTCGGCAACCTGCCGGGCGTGATTGCGGCCGGCTTCGGAATGGGCGTGTTCGAGCAATTCGGCGGCTTCATACTGGGGGCCCAATTCCAGCAGGCACTTATTGTCTTGTTGTTGCTGGCGGTCCTGGCGGTCCGGCAATTGCAGCAGCTCCGCGTGCGGCAGGCGGTGCAATGACCCGCACGTCGCTCCATCCAATCACCATCGGCTTGCTGCTGCTTGTTGGCGTCGCGGCTCCATTGCTGTTTCCGGCTTATACCAATCAGATCGCCGTGCTCTGGTTGATGATCGTCTTTGCCATGACGTGGGACACCCTTGGCGGCCAGATGGGCTACAACTCGCTCGGCAACATCTTTTTCTTCGGCGCCGGCATGTACACCTGCGCCGTAGTCCAGATCGGCCTTTATTACGACGTCGGGATGTACACGTCGGGGGCGCGCACCACCCACATTGTCTTTACGACGGCCCAGTACTTCACCGGATTTGCATTTGGAGTAGTTGCGGCCGGCATCATGGCCGCAATCCTCGCCGTCGCAACGTCCTGGGTCGTGTTCGGGTTGCGCGGCCCGTATTTTGCGATCGGGACGCTCGGCGTGGCGGTCGCGGGCGCCGAGCTGGTGGCCTCCTGGCAATGGGTCGGTGCCGCCTCCGGTATATCAATGCCGGTATTTCCGGGAGCTCCTCAGACGCAAAAGCTGTTTTTCTATTTCCTGCTCTTTGCTCTCGCCTTCGTCGTGCTGCTTTTTCTGCGGTGGCTCTACTCAACGAATTTCGGCATGGCCATCAATGCAATCCGCGACGACGAGGAAAAGGCCGAAGCGATGGGCCTCTATACGCGCCGCTACAAGCGGACGGCGTGGACGATCGCCGCGTTCTTCCTCGGCATCGCGGGCGCCATTTTCGGCAACATGATCGGCTTCATTGATGCGCGCGACATCGCGTTCCCGACCACGACTTTCAATATTTTCATGATTCTGATGGTGCTGCTCGGGGGCAAGGGCACGTTCTGGGGACCGGTGGTCGGTGCGGTTGTCTTCCACGTCATCAAGGAGGTGACCTGGACCTATTTTCTCGGCTGGCAGTTCGTGACGCTCGGCCTGCTCATCGTGATTATTGTCGTCTACTTCCAGCAGGGCATCGTCGGCTGGTTGATGGAGAAATATCCGGAACGGTTTGGAGTCCGTGCTGCATCGACGGAGCGCGAAGTGCGGTCGCCCGCGATCAAGCTCGCACCACATGCTGAAGGTGCCGAATGAACGATGCGATCATCGAACTCACGAATGTGACAAAATCGTTCGGCGGCGTTGTCGCCAACCGCAATGTTTCCCTGTCCGTGCCACGCGGCCGCATCACGGGGCTGATCGGGCCCAACGGATCCGGCAAGACCACCTTGTTCAACTCGATCGTCGGATATCATCCGATCGACTCGGGCTCGATCCGCTTCGAAGGTCAGGAAATCTCGCAGCTGCGGGTGCAGGAAATCGCCCGGCTCGGCCTTCTGCGCACCTTCCAGACCACCCGCATCTACGGAAAGATGAGCTGCCTGCAGAACATGCAGATCTCGATTCCGCACAGGAAGGCCGGTTTTTTCGACATGTTCGCCTACGACCGGCCGGACGTCATCGAACGGGCCGAACATTTGCTGTCCTTCGTGGGCCTTTATGAGAAGCGCTTCCTACGCGCGGGCAGCCTCTCTTTCGGCCAGCAAAAGCTGCTCGAATTTGCCATGGCGCTCATGAACGAGCCGACAGTTTTGCTGCTCGACGAGCCGACCGCGGGCATCAACCCCACGCTGATCAACGGATTGATTGATCGCTTGAAGCGCGCCAATGCCGAATTCGGAATTACGATGCTGATCATCGAGCACAACATGCGCGTCATCATGAACATGGCGAGCAAGATCTATTGTCTTGCCCACGGCGAAATGCTCGCGGCCGGCGCACCCGAGGAGATCCAGGGCAATCAGAACGTCGTCGACGCTTATCTGGGCGCACATTGATGGCGGGTTCCGGACACACGCACGCGTCGGGCGGCGGCTATCACGGCGGTGTTGGTGCTGTGATTTCCGTTGAAGAGGTCACCCGCCAGGCGCTTGAAATCGCCCGGGAGGTGAGTGTCGAGCAGCTCGATGCGCTAGCGGGAAACAAGCCACATTTGCGGATTGAGGGGCTCAACGCGGGCTATGGGCAGATGGAAGTCCTGCACGACTTCAATCTGCGCGTTGGGCGCGGCCAGTCGCTGTGCCTGATCGGCCCGAACGGGGCGGGAAAATCGACGGTCCTGCATTCGATTTTCGGCTTCACCAATATTTTTTCCGGCACGGTTTCGACCGAACAGGATGGCCTCAAACTTGACGTGACGCGGCTGTCGTCCAACGAGAAACTTCAGTCCGCGGGCATCGCATACATCCTGCAGGACAAGTCTGTCTTTCCCGGCATGACGGTCGAGGAAAACCTGTGGCTGGGTGCCTATTTGATGGACCGCAGGTCAGCCAAGCTCGCCGCCGACAGGATATTCGATAAATATCCGCGTCTGGCTGCACGCCGGAAACACCCTGCTAAAGTCCTGTCGGGCGGCGAGCGGCGGCTGCTCGAAATCTGCCGTGCGCTGGTGATGGATCCGAAAATTTTGCTGGTGGACGAACCGTCGATTGGGCTCGAGCCGCGATTCATCGATGCTGTTTTTGGCATCCTGGGCGATCTTCAGCACAATGAAAACAAGACCATCGTGATGGTCGAGCAGAACGCAAAGAAAGGCTTGGAGTTCTCCGATATCGGCTACGTGCTGGTCTCGGGCAAGCTCGCCCTGGCTGGCAAGGCCAGCGAGCTGCTGACCGATCCGGATGTCGGGCGTCTGTTTCTGGGTGGTTAGTTCTATTCGGGATCGCGTTCTTTGATCCACGCGACCATAAGTTCCCATATGACCGCCAGCACAATCGGTCCCAGAAACAGTCCGGTGATGCCATAAGCGAGCGTGCCGCCGATGACCCCGATCAGAATTACGAGAATTGGAGTCTTCAGGCCGCGACCCATCACGATGGGCCTCAATAAATTGTCCAGCAGGTTCACCGGCACCATGTAAGCCGTAAACAGGAGCGCCGAGGTGGTCTCCATTGTCATCCAGCTCCATATGATGACCGGCACGATGACAATCGTGGGTCCGATCTGGATTATTCCGAGGATCAGGACGGCGAATGTAATCAGGCTGGCCTGAGGAATGCCGGCGGCCATCAACCCTATGCCGGCCAGCAGCGCCTGCAGCACTGAAATGCCGATTACACCGCGCGAAACGGCACGGATGGTCGCCGCGGCCTGAACAACAAGTTCTTCCCCGCGCTCTGGATTGAGTCGCCGTGAAAACCGTTTGACGGCGTCAGCCAGCGCGGGCGCCGGCGAAAACAGAAATCCGGCGACGAGAACGGCAATGAGAAACTTCAAAATACCCAGGCCTGTATCGGCACCGACGCGAAGCAATCTACCGCCCAATGGCTTCAGCTGCGGAACGATCGTGGCGAAGGCGGCGCTAAGGTTCGTCGATGCCAGATCCCAGAATTGATAGATCGGTTCGCCGATCAGCGGCCAGTCTTTCACCGAAACAGGCGGCGACGGGATTGCCACCATCGAAGGATCGAGTCGGTCGGAAATCATCCGGACACTGTCGACCAGCCCCATGGCAAGCCAGGTCGCCGGACCGATAATGACCAGCAGGCTCAGAACCGTCGTCAGTGCCGCCGCCAATCGACGGTGCCCGCCGAGCCGGAACGAAATCCATTCGAAAATGGGATAGAGCGCGACCGCCAGTACCGCGCTCCAAATGAAGATTGAAATAAATGGCTGAACGAGAACAAAGGACCAGTAGAGCAGAAGGGCGAGGACCGCCAGCCGGATGGCTGTTTCAATGAATGACGCCGTAAACGGATCACCGCCAGGCTTTTTGTGATCGCGCGCCACAGATGACCTCCCCGACGACGCCGTGCACGGTCGCTATTGGCCGCGCAGCAACCGCGTGCCGTTCTCAGCCTATCACGTGGTTTCGCAAATCGGAGGTCGGAGAAAATCGTTTGATACGTCTGACTGCCCCGCAAAATCACGTTCAGCGGGGCGCCCGTCGACAAATGGCGACCCAAATCCCGGTCCCAGCTGCTTCCGGCCTTTTCTCAAGGCGCGCTCGGCGATGCAGGCGTCAACGGCAGCGCGAAAGAGGTCAGGCAGCTGGCCCGGTTTCTGCAGCACGGACCGCATCACGGCAAAAACATCCACCGAACCGTTCGAGTCGAGCGCCGCCCCTGCCGCGGACGGAAGCGCCCTGTGGGCCGCGTCGATAATGACCCGGCAAGCAGCAAATGGAATCTGATGCGCGGCGGCGATCTCCGCCGCGATGTGGGATTCCATATCGACGGCGAACGCGCCTGTCGTCCGATGGAGATGCGATTTCTCTGAAGGCGTCGGCACCATAGTGTCGGAGCCGATGATGTCCGCGTGCACGGCGCCGGGAAGCCGCTTGGAGAGTTCCTGCCGCCATTTCGAATCAGTCTCGATAACGCGATCACGATACCTGACCGCGGACGCGACGATCCAATCCCCGGCGACAAGCTCGGGATGCAGCGCGCCGGAGATTCCAAAGCTGATAATGCCCGAAACGTCGGAGTGAATTGCCGCGTGCAAGGCGGCGCCAAGGCGCTCACCTTGGCTACAGACCACTGACACTCCGCTACCGCGCGCAACCAAGGCCTCGCGCGCAAGCGAGGTCACGGCAACAATAGTCGACGGTCTTGGCATCCCGCCCCCCTGACGGTCCCTGCTAAGACCATTCGTATCCGACCCTAGGGGAAATACAAGTATCCCGCGGCACGAAACCACTGCAGAGCGTCCTGAATTCCCTCAATATATGGCCGCGAACGGTAGGATAGCTCCCGCTCGGCTTTGGTGGAGGCAAAGAACATGCGATATCGCGCTAAATAGACCCCATCCAAAGTTGCAAAGGGCTCGCGGCCCGTAATCTTCGCCACCGCTTCCGCAGCAAACGCGACCGGGACCAGGGCACGCCAGGGAAGTCGTACCCAGGGTGCGTGGCGGCCCACGATCCCCGCAATGTCTTTCAGCATCTGCGAGAACAGGACGTTTTCACCGCCGAGAATGTAGCGCTCCCCGATCTTTCCGGAGCGCATTGCCGCAAGATGACCGCTCGCCACATCGTCCACATGAACGAGGTTGAGCCCTGTGTCGACGAATGCAGGGATCCGGCCCTTGGCGGCTTCCACAATGATACGGCCGGTCGGGGTTGGTCGGGCGTCGCGTGGTCCAACCGGCGTCGAGGGATTGACGATGACCGCGGGAAGACCCTGCTCAGCCACCATGGAATCGACCAGGCGTTCGGCCGCGATCTTGCTGCGCTTGTATGCGCCGATGGCCTCGTTTTCGGGCAACGGGGTGGACTCGTCTGCGATCTCACCGGATCGCAATGCAATGGTCGCCACGCTACTGGTATGAACGATCCGCTCGACGCCCGCACGCAACGCCGCCTGCATGACGTTGCGGGTGCCCTCGAGGTTGGTGGCATAAATTTCGCCGGGATCCGGGGCCCACAGACGATAGTCGGCCGCCACATGAAAAACGTAGCGCACACCCGCGACTGCGCGATCGATTGAAGCTCGGTCACGCAGGTCGCCTTCGATAAATTCGATGTCGAGGTCGGCGAGGTTAGAATACGGCCCTTTCTCGCGGACGAGCGCACGCAAAGAAAAACCGGCTTCGACAAGTTTGTGCGCGACAGCCGAGCCAACGAACCCGCTTGCACCGGTGACGAGAACCTTGCCCTGAGTGTTCATCCGTCGCGGGTTCCGATTTGCCGAGGATTCGAACCGCGCCGACCCATCGGCGAACCGGCATCGAACGATCGAGATTTATCCCCCAAGCAGCTTCTGCGTTCGATCATGCAACCTCTTGATCAAACCGTCGGCACCGCCCGAGGCAATGATTGAGGCAAATTCGTCGCGCCGCGTCGCGAGGTCGCTGATAGTCCCGTTGAGATAGACATCGATCACCCGCCCGCCCCGAACCAGATAATTGATACTCACAGTGCGGCCGCCGGGCTGCAACAGCCTGGTTTTCACAATTTCGCCACCGCCGCGCGGCTCCGGCACCGAATTCGGGTCTACAACGAAGCTTTCTCCGGAATAGTCCTTAACCTGGCTTGCGTAGTCGGCAATGATGAACTTGGCGAATGCATCCCGCACGGCCGCCTGCTGGGCTGGCGAGAAACTCTGCCACGCTGGCCCCACCGCCAGTCGCGTCATTGTCGGGAGATCGAAAGCCGATGAAATGGCGGGCGTGAACCGCTTGTCGCGCTCGCGGACACTCAGGCGGCCCGCTTGCTGGATCGTCGGCATCAACTGCTGGTAATAACTTTGAATGTGCGTCACCGCTGACGACTGCGCGTACAATTGGATCGGGGCGACCAGGGCGGCGGCAACTATGGCAACGATTGCGATCAAATGACGCAAGTTGAATTCAGACTTTCTCATCGTGGTTTCCACTCTCCCGGACGGGCGCGACTGCCTGGGCAGCCGCGGGCTTCCGTCAGGCACCGTTTGCTGCTTCTGCGGAACGTTTTGGAATTGGATTGAGGCCCCGTCAAGACGTAGGCGACAGCCTGAAATGAATATGCTTTTTTTGCAAATTCAATGAGCAAGACCGTCAATCAGCTGGCGATCATCGCAATCACGCAGACCGTGCGCCTGTCGACACGGCATGCATGGTTCGTGATTCTTGCCTTCTTGCTTGTTGCAGTCCTGTCGGCTCACTATTTCACGTTCCATTTTGCCATCACGACCGACAGCAATAAGCTTTTATCGAGTTCATTGCCGTGGCGTCAGCAGGAACGCGCGCTCGACCGCGCCTTTCCCTGGCGAGTCGATCAGATCGTCGCCGTAGTTGACGCCGCCACGCCCGAGGCTGCCGAGGCAGCAGCCGACACGCTCGCAAACGACCTCTCGCACCACTCAGACGTGATCCGGACCGTTTCACGCCCTGATGGCGGCGAGTTCTTCGCGCGGAACGGCATTCTTTTTCGTTCGCTCGACGAAGTGCGCCGCGATGCCAATGATCTCATCGGCGCACAGCCGTTCCTCGGAACGCTTTCGGCCGATCCGACATTGCGAGGTGTTCTTCGCACGCTGTCTCAGTCGATCGAAGGGTTGCGCCTGGGGAAGACAAAGCTCGAGGATCTGAGGCCGGCGCTCACGGAAATCGCCGATGCGCTGGAAACATTGTCGGGCGGAAAGTATCCGGCGTTTTCCTGGCGCAAATTGATAACGGGGCGGACGCCGGAGCCTTCGGAGCTTCGCCGTTTCATCAACATCCAGCCGGTCCTGGACTTCGACGATCTGCAGCCCGGGCGCAAGGCAACCGCAGCCATACGCGAGGCGGCGTCGCGGCTAGGACTGACACCTGAGCGAGGCGTGAAGGTGCGCCTTACCGGATCCGTCGCCCTCTCGGACGAAGAATTCGCCACGATTGCTGACGGCGCCGCGCTGAATGGAGTCATCACCCTTCTGCTTGTTGTGCTGGTGCTGTGGCTCGCGTTGAAAAAGGCCCGGATCATCTTGGCCGTTTTTATCAACCTGGCGGCCGGGCTCATCTTCACCGCCGCTATCGGGCTCTGGATGGTAGGAACCCTGAACCTGATCTCCGTTGCCTTCGCCGTACTCTTTGTCGGGCTCGGCGTTGATTTCGGGATCCAGTTCAGCGTGCGTTACCGAGCCGAACGATTTGAATCGCTCGATCTCGAGGATGCCCTGCTTGGAACAGCGAAAGGATTGGCGGGGCCGCTTTTGCTTGCAGCAGCATCGATCGCCGCGGGCTTCTACTCGTTCCTGCCGACCGCTTATGTCGGCCTGTCCGAACTGGGATTGATCGCGGGAACAGGCATGATTGTTGCGTTCGCAACGACCGTGACTTTGCTGCCGGCGCTGCTCGCCGTCCTCAGGCCTCCGGGCGAGCCTGCACCGATTGGCTATGCCGCGCTTGCGCCGGTCGATCGCTTCCTCGAAACGCAGCGCAAATGGGTTGTCGGTACGACGTTAGCGGTCACGATCCTCGGCCTGCCTTTGCTTGCAGGCTTGCGCTTCGACTTCAACCCGCTCGATTTGCGGTCCCGCGACACTGAATCGGTAGCAACGCTGCTCGATCTGATGGCCGACCCGGACACCAGCCCCAACACGCTCGACATTCTTGAAAGTAATGCCGCACGCGCTTCCGCGCTTGCCGAACGCTTGCGTCAGCTGCCGGAGGTCGCGCACGTCGTGACGCTGCAAAGCTTTGTCCCCAAGGACCAGGACGAGAAGCTTGCGATCATTGACGATGCGAGTTTTTTTCTCCGGAACACGCTCAATCCTGACCAGGTCGAACCAAAACCGACGCCGGCCGACACGCTAGCGGCAATCGAGACGACGGCCAGCGACCTGCGCGAAGCCGCAGCCGCCTCCGACACCAGCCCGGCCGCCGTTCAGGCACGCCGTCTCGCAGGCATCCTGGCCGCACTGGCGAAGAAATCCCAAGCGGCCCGGGATGACGCCGAGCGGGTTCTCGTGGCGCCGTTGGTGACGACCCTACGTCAGGTCAGAAGCCTGCTCATGGCCGAGCACGTGACGATCGAGATGTTGCCCCAGTCATTGACACAGCGCTGGGTCTCGGCCGACGGGCTGAACCGGGTCGAGGTCGCGCCGAGCGGCGATGGCAATGACAACACGACTCTGGAACGTTTCGTGGCAGCCGTGCGCGGCGTTGCGCCTGACGCAGCCGGCAAGCCGGTCTTCGTCATCGAAGCGGCGGCAACCATCGTCAAAGCTTTCATTCAGGCCGCGATCTGGTCCGTGGCGTCGATCGCGCTCATCCTTTTCATTGTGTTACGCCGCTGGAGTCACGTCGCCTTGACGCTGGTGCCCTTGCTCGTCGCCATCGTGGTCACGCTGGAGATCTGCGTTTTGATCGGACTGCAGCTGAACTTCGCGAACATCATCGCACTTCCGCTGCTTCTCGGCGTCGGCGTCGCGTTCAAGATCTACTACATTATGGCCTGGCGTTCCGGTGAGAGGAACTTTCTGCAGTCGAGTCTGACGCGGGCTGTCATCTACAGCGCCTGTACCACCGCGACCGCTTTCGGGAGCCTGTGGTTCTCGCACCACCCGGGCACATCAAGCATGGGCAAGCTGATGGCTCTGTGCCTCGTGACGACGCTGGCGGCGGCCGTGCTGTTCCAACCGGCGCTCTTGGCGACACAGAATAAGGCTAGAGGTAACAATTAAATGACCTAAAACTGGGGTCTGTGACAAAAAAGTAACACTTATGCCGTAGCGGCTCTGCTAATTTTGTCGGACTCGATCTGATCGGCGCGCTACGTCACAGTGCGCGCTGCGCTCGTCATTGGATCCGACAAGCCTCGGGCCTGCAGGGGAATTGAAAAGGGGCGGGAAAGTATATGCGTCGCGGTCAAGTCTGGGGCAGATGGGCGATCACGATCGCATTGCCTGTCATTGTGGGTGCCTGCGCCTCGGCCCCGCGGGACGCCGCGTTGCCTCTTCAGGATCCTAACGAGCAAGCCAATCGCCACATGCTGGCGATGAATCAGGAAATGCTGCGCCCGGTCGCGGAGACCGTCCAAAAAGTCGTGCCGAAGCCCGTGCACGACCGCTTGCACGATTTCAATAACAACCTGAAAGAGCCACGTATCTTCGTGAACAATCTGCTGCAGGGCCGCTTCGACGCCGCCAGCAAGACGGTGGCGCGTTTTGCCATGAACACAACATTCGGACTCGGCGGCCTTGTCGATCTCGCGAGCCGCGAAGGCGTTCCGCAGCAGACCGGCGATTTTGGACAGACATTGTTTGTCTGGGGTGTGGGCGAGGGTCCTTATATGGTTCGGCCCTATTGGGGGCCCACCACGACGCGCGATGCGGTCGGCGACGTCGTCGATCGCTTTGGCGATCCGGTCGGCCTGCTGACCGGATCGCAGATCGGGATTGCGATCACCACCGCGACCCTGGACACGGTGGTCAGGCTCGGCCAGCTGAAAATGGCCGAGGAGGCATCCATCGATTTCTACACGTTCTTGCGCTCGAGCTACTACCAGACGCGGCGCGCGGAGTTGCGTGAGGCGCTCGGCTTGCCCAACGTCATTGACTCGCCGGCAACCGCGCTTGACGAGACCGCGACACCTGAAGCGCCGACAAGGGCAATGGCAAGCGCGCCTACTCCCCGCCCCGCCCGTTCCGCCGCAGCAAATAGTGCCCCTCGATCCAGTACCAAAAAAACAACCCGGGCAAACCAAGAAGCAGCTCACGTACTCGCTTCGACAGAGAAATAGCCAGCCCGATTTCCGCCGGCAGGCCGAACAGCGCGCCGAACAGGACAAGGCCACCCTCCTGAACGCCCAGTGCCGCAGGCACCATGAACGCTGCCGCGCGCACGCCGGAGGACAAGCTTTCGAGGATAAAGGAGTCGGTCACACCAAGCGGCTGACCAAGGCACCAGGTCACCAGCCAGACCTCGCCCGCACCTGCAGCCCAACCGATAAGGCGCAGCACATTTGCGCGCCAGAACGCGACGCCCCTGCGATAGGCCAGAACAACTGCGTCATCGACTGCCGCAGCGCTTCCCGCGAAATCTGCGAGCCATTGCCCGGGCAACATGCCTCGCGCCAATTTTGCAAATCTCTCAAACATATTTTTATGTTGAAACAGGACGAATGCCACAACGGCCGCGACAAGCGCGCCGACCCCAATCAACACTCCAGCCACCACCTCGAATGCGGCACCACCTGTGGGTCGCAATACCAGCAGCGCAACCCCCGCGATGACAAAGGCCATCTGGGTGACCACACCCACTGTGGTGTCGACAACCATGCTGGCCGCGGCCTGCGGGCCGGGAACGCCGCGCAGGTGCGCCAGCCGCGCGCTTGCGATGTCGCCGCCGATGTTGGCGACCGGCAACAGCGAATTGATCGATTCGCGGACCCATCGGATCCAGGTGACACTGACAACATCGGGACGGGTCGCAGGCGGCAACAGCTCGCGCCACGAAAGAGCGGAGAAGAGCATTGGAACGATGTGGTAAGCTGTTATCGGCAGCAGCCACCAGCCGACGACCAGCATGGCGTTGGCCACCTCGCCGGCGCCGCTGTACACGATCAGATAAACGACAAGCGCAAGGCCAAAGAAACCCGCGATGATGAACGAAACGGAAATGACCCGGCTCCCCCTATTTCGGCACCGAACGCGGCAAGAATAGACGTGTCACTTGTAGTATCAACGCCGGTGACCAGCCGAGGTATATCGCAGATCCAATGCAGCAGGGTTCGCAGAGCGTGGCCCCGAGCCCGCCAATAATGGTTCTTTTGCCGGATGCCGGCGCATCGCCGATCGCGCCGGCATTTGCGGACGGCGGCGAACCAAAGGTTCTTGGCCTTGGCCTCGCGCGGCGGACGGTTATGGCTGCGGGCCGCGCCGGGTTCAGCCGGATCTATCTTCTGGCACGAGACCGGGCCGCGCCAGCCGGCATCACTGCCATCTCCAACTGGAGCACCCTCACCGATGCGCTGGCCCAGCAACCTGGCCCGTTGATCATCGCGCATGCGGCCATTCTCACTGAGCCCGATTGGCTCGCGCGACTCACCGAAACACAGACTGAGCCGGCCCGATGGGCGGCGATGCCGCATAAGATTATCTTGCTTGCAGCCTCTGCGGCCGCGGATGCCCTTGCGGTGCTGGACACGGACAAAGGGGCCTATGACCTGACCGCGGCGCAGGAGCGACTCAAGCGGCACTTCGGGGCACCTTTGGCAATTCCCGCTGCGATCGATCCGCTGGTGGTGACGACACCGGCCGATGTTGATGACGCGGAATGGCGTTTGCTGCGCGGACTCGTCAAGGATACCGACGGATTCATGGCGCGGAACGTCGAGCGGCCGATTTCCGTGCGAATTGCCCGCCGCCTCGCATCGACCGGCATCACACCAAACCAGGTCACGCTGCTTTCGGTCGGCATCGGCCTGTGCGGTGCACTTTTTTTTCTGTCCGCGCACTGGCTCTGGCAGACCATCGGAGCGCTTCTTTTCCTGGCACATTCGATCCTGGACGGATGCGACGGAGAGTTGGCCAGGTTGAGGTTCCAGGAGTCGCGTTTTGGCGGGATCATCGATTACTGGGGCGACAACGTCGTTCACATTGTCGTCTTCGCGTGCATTGCCATAGGCTGGAGTTTATCAATCGGCGCTTCATGGCCGTTGTTGCTTGGCGTCGCGGCAGCGCTTGGCAACCTGGGTTCGGCCGGTTTCGTCTATTGGCGTACGATGCACACGAAAAAAGAAGGCGGCCCGCTCTTTACGTCGGTCGCGACCATGCCCGGTGAGACCCTCGCCCGCATGCTTGATGCCGCCTCGCGCCGCGATTTCATCTACCTCGTGCTCTTTCTCGCGCTGTTCGGTAAGTCGAACTGGTTTCTGGTGCTGGCCGCTGCCGGTGCACCGATATTCTTTTTGCTCCTGGTGTTCCTTGCGGCACGCGAACACTTCCAAACAGCGTAGCCGGCAACTAGCCGTCGAGCGGCATCCGGGCGCCGCCTGCCGCACTCGACCTCTGGGCGAGATCGATCAGCCGTGCGCACAACAGCGCTTCATCCAGGTTGTCCTTGCCCCCACCCGCCGCCGCGCGCTGAAAGTCCTCCGCCACACCGACGAACCAGTCGCGATGATGCGATCCCTGTGACAGAGGCGGCGGGCATGACCACCGTTGCTCGTTTTTGTTCGATTTGAGGACCACGACGTCGTCGTCGACTTCGATACGGCCGCGATCGCCCTCGATTTCGATACGGTTGGCGCGTTCCTCCGCTGACCAGGTCAAATAGATCTGCGCGCTGCCGTTTTCCCGGTCTAGCGTGACGGTCGCAGTATCTTCGATCGGCCATTCGCGAAAGCGGCGCTTCTCGAGCAGCGCGCTGACAGCACGGGGGACGCCGAGCCAGCGCACGACGCAATAAAGCGCGTGCCATCCATGATCGAACAATATTCCGCCGCCAGCGACAGCCGGATCGGCGCGCCAGTTGGTCCCGTCCGACGTGACGGTGACTGCCGGCTCCGTGCGTAAGGTCTGCCAGCGAACCGTCCGCACGGTGCCGACCGCGCCTTCATCGACGAGCGCCGAAATCCGGTCGCAAATCGGCGCCTTGAGCCAGTTGTGCACGGTATGAACGACGCGGCCGCTACCCGCCGCGGCCGCCGCTATGGCCTGCGCGTCCTCAATCCGGATGGCCAAAGGCTTTTCGCAGAGAACGTGCAGGCGCACATCCAGCGCGCGCTCGATGAGACCCGGATGACTGCTCGGCGGCGTGCAGATATCGACGAAATCAAGCGTCTTGTCGGACAGCAATGCGTCGACGCTCTCGTGCCATCGTCCAGCGGGGTAGGCTTCCAGAAACGCCTTCCTTTGCGTGGCAACCACATCGGTCGCGGCAATGATCTGAACGTCCTTTACGGATTGCCAGCCCGGCAGGTGCCCTTTTGCCGCGACGTTCCCGAATCCGATAAAAGCGCCACGCAACACGCGCCGCGGCCTCAGTCCAGTCCGAATTGACGCGCAATGGCACCGAACGACTGGTCGAGAATGTCGACGCCGCGCAGCGCCTCATCCTCGGTAATCACCAATGGCGGATTGATGCGAATGACGTGCGAGTACGACATCGTGACGAGGCCGCGCGCCAATGCCTCATGAAAAAGCGCGAGCGTGATGGCCTTGTCGAGAGGTTCTTTGGTCTTGCGATCGGCCACCATCTCGACGCCGATCATCAGGCCGCGCCCACGCACATCGCCGATGAACCGGTATTTCTCCTGCAGTTTTTTCAGGGCGTCGAGCATCGTCTTGCCGACGCGAGCGGAATTTTCGACAAGTCGCTCGTTGATGATCGCCTCGACGGCGCCAAGACCGGCCGCGGCCCCCAGCGGATTTCCGCCGTAACTTGACGAGCTGCCGCTGGGCTCCCCGAACGGTTTGGCCGACATAAGCTCGAACGACGACGCCACCCCGCTGAGCGGGAAGCCGCCACCCATCCCCTTGCCGATCGTCATGATATCGGGCTTGAGCCCGAACTGCTCTGACGCCCACATCGTCCCTGTGCGCCCAAATCCGGTCAGCACTTCATCGGCGATGAGTAGGGCGTCGAATTCGTCCGCAATCTCCCGCACGGCATGAACGAAATCATCGGGCGGAATGACGTTGCCCGCCGTGCCCTGCATCGGCTCCATGATGATTGCCGCGACTTCGTCCTGCGTCTCGTTCTTAATGACGTTGCGCAGGTGATCGGCGCAGGCCAGACCGCAGGACGGATACTCAAGCTTCCAGGGGCAGCGATAGCAGTTCGCATAAGGCGACAGATGCATTCCGGGCGGAAATGGACCCTGATGGTTGCGGTAGCCGCCGCCGAGCAGACCGATCACGCCAGCCGTCTTGCCGTGATAGCCGCCCCAGAAGCCGACAAACTCGAATTTCTTCGTGACCGACTTGGCGAGACGAAAGGCCGCTTCGACGGCCTCCGCTCCGCCGGAAAAGAGCTGGATGTGCGTGATGCCTTCCGGAAGCAGGTCACTGACAAGCTCGAGGAAGCGGGCACGCGTTTCGGTCGTGAAGCTGCCGAATGTGGAGCGCGTGAGCTGCTCGCTGATGCGCTTCACATAGTGGGGGTGGCAGTGGCCGACACTGCCCACCGCGATGCCGGCGATGAAGTCGAGGTATTCGTTCCCGTCAACGTCGTAAATCGTGCAACCCTGCGCACGATCAACCGCGATCTGCGAATAAAGCGCGATCGATTGCAGGCCCGGCGCCATCGCCTCGGCCTCGCGATCGAAGATCGCTTTCGATCTGGGACCCGGCACGGTGCGCCGTTCGGTGCCGTCTTTTTGCGCCGGCGCCACGTGACGGGACGGAGCACCTTTCATGACTCAACTCCTTGCCGGGATACAATCCGCACGCGTCGCTCAAAACGCTCCGCCAGGTGATCTGCGATGGCCTGAGCGGCACGCTCGCGGTACCGGGCATAGCTTGGCCAGGCGTTGATGTCGATGATCATCGGCTTGCCGTCTTCCTGGATGACGGCATCGCCGCCAAAAACTTCCAGTCCAAGAACGGCCGCAGCCCCAAACGCCGCGTCGCGCAGGCGCGCGACCTCGAAGGAATGGCCCAGCATTCCCTTGTCGCGATGATAGAACCATTCGAACCAATTGGCGGCCACCGGCCGCATTTCGCCTCGGACACCGTAAAATTTGACCAGGTCGCCCGACACGTGCTCCTGCGCGATGATGAAGGGGATGCCGCGCTTGGCAAACCGGTCCAGAGCCTCATGCCACCCTGCTTCTGACGCGGTGTAAATAACATCGGAAGGCTGCGTCGCATGGAAATCATAACGCTTGACCCACACGGCGGCCGCCGGGGGTGGCCCTTTTGCGTTGCTCGCAACGACGTGGCTCGCCGGCGAGGCAACATGATGCTTGGCGAAAAGTTCGATCATCCTGTGACGGTAAGTGTTGCGGATCGCACTCGGCGAATTCACCACGACCGAGCCAGCATTCTGGGCATCGGCGAGGCGATCAAGCACTGTGCCGCGCTCGCACATCGCGAATAAGTTTGCGCAGCGGCCATCAAACGCCGCGTCGACCTCGACAAGCTCGACACTGAAACCGCGCGACGTCAGTGCTCCGCCGACGCAATCCATGATGGAGCGATCGTCTTCGACGCGGCCCGGCGAGTGGTCCGGCTCGCGGTAGATACCCCTGCAAGTTTTAGCCATCGTACTCATGGCTCGGACTTCTCGCGCTGAAGACCAGGGACCGCAGCTTCCGCGGCCGCGACATCGTGCGCGCGGTCGATGTCGAAGACGCAAGGCAGGACGATGCCATAGACCGGTTGCCCTCCCGCAACCAGCGCACCCAGGTAGTCGCGCAAGCGCCCGAAGTCCTTCGCGGGAGCAGCGGACCTTTTGGCCGGGAGCCAATAGAGCCCGGCCGTCACGTGACTGCCGTTGCTTTCCCCGATACGGCGGATACGCCCGTTCGATGTATCTAATGTGACCCACAACGGATTTTCGTCGTCGACGTGGTCGGTCACGCCGAGCACCACCGCGTCGTCGGGAAACCGTGAAGCCAACACCACAAAAGTCTCGAATTGATCGACGGGCATGATCGTGTCGACCGTCGTGATCACGGTGGGCGCATCGATCAGCCTGTCTGCAACGAGCCGGAAAGTAGCGTAAGACGACGGCGTCGAGCGAACGATCATGTCGAGGTCGAAATCTCCGGCATGGCCTTTGAGCCATTGCCGACAGTCGTCGCTGGCCTCGTTGATGACGACCGTCAGCTGGCGAATGCCGGCCGAGCGGAAGCGATCGAGAGCGTGATCGATCAGCGGCCGCCCAGCGACCGGCACCATCGGCTTGCTGACGCGATAGCCATCCGCGCGCAGGCGGCTTCCCTCACCTGCGGCAATGATGCCCCCGCGGATAGCGGAAAATGTAGATGCCCGCGTCATTGCAGAAACTTCGTGATATCGCGCAGGTCGGTCACCGACTGCTGCCCACTTTGCTCGGACTGGACCTCCGGCGGCGCAATCCAGATGAAGCGCATGCCCATCCGTCGCGCGCCTTCGCGATCGCGGCGCAATGAATCGCCGATAAACATGGTCTCTTCCGGTGTCGCGCGAAGGCCGTCGAGGGCCGCGCGGAAGATTGCCGGGTCGGGCTTCTCGGCGCCCACGCAGTGGCTGTCCACCAAAACCTCGAAAAAGGAACACAGGCCTGCGCTGTCGCACACCGCTTCGAGATTGCCGTAGAAATTCGACACGATGCCGAGCCGATAGCGCTCGCTCAGCGCCTTCAGGACTGGCCGATTGCGCTCGAAAGTGGCCGCGGCTTCCGAGAGAAAGACAGAAGCGACGCGTCGGCCGCGGTCGCCACTTCCATTCCCGCCCACGCGGCGCGCCAACTCGCTTTCCAGGTTGGCGGTCAAAGCGTGCACCGTGCCCGAGAGATCCGTTGTGGACGGCAGGCCTCCGACAAGCGGATCGTCCGCCGCATAAAATGCCGGCGCAAAAGCCTCGCCATCCAGGCTTAGCCCCTCGGCCCGATAAAATGCGTGAAATCGCTCCTTCCACGCGACGCCGTCAGCGTCGAGCGTGCCGCCGAAATCGAACAGCAGCGTTTTGACCGGCGCTTTCATTGTATGGCCCGCACGCTGAGCCGCTTAACACACAACACCCGAGATAGCCGCGCGCACGAAGTCCCGTTTTGCAACTGCTATGAGCGCTGCGGGCTGGACGCCAGCTTGGCGCCTGGCTCCTCTTCGGGAAGATCGAACCGACGGCCATCGATGAAGGCGTTGCACGCATCGTACGCAACGCTGTCGCGCAACTGCCGCGGCGGGCTCTTCATATAAAATGCCGAGGGCGCCTCCAGCGGACCGGCTTCGCCGCGCTCCAGCGCCAGCTTTACGCAGCGGATCGCGTCGATGACGACACCGGCACTGTTCGGAGAATCCTGCACCGACAGCCGCAACTCCAGCTCGATTGGCGCATTGCCGAAGCCGCGCCCTTCCATCCGGATGAAGCAGACCTTGTTGTCTTGCTGCCACGGCACGTAGTCCGACGGACCGATATGGATGTCGCGCGCATCGAGGCGCTCATCCAGCTGAGATTGCACCGATTCTGTCTTGGAAACCTTTTTGGACTTGAGCCGGCTTCGCTCGAGCATATTGAGGAAGTCGGTATTGCCGCCGGTGTTGAGCTGGTAGGTGCGATCGAGGCCGACACCGCGATCGGCAAAAAGCCGCGCGAGCGCCCGGTGCACGATGGTTGCACCGACCTGGCTCTTGATGTCATCCCCGATGATCGGCAACCCGGCATCGCGGAATTTCGCGCCCCAGACCTCATCCGAAGCGAGGAACACGGGAACGCAATTGACCATGGCTACACCTGCTTCGAGACAGGCCTGCGCGTAATACTTGACCGCGCGCTCGGAGCCGACCGGGAGATAGCAGACAAGTACCTCGGCACCCGACGCGCGCAGCGCTGCAGCGACATCAGTCGGCTCGAGATCGACCGGACGGAAGGCGCTCTCATCGGGATAGTCGGCCATGTGCGGGGCGATTCCGTCGAGGATCGGACCGGCCTGAACGATGACGTTCGACACCGGCAACGCGCTTTGAAAGATGCGCGTGCAATTCGGCTTTGCGAAAATGGCTTCTTCCAGCGGATGACCGACTTTGCGCCGGTCGACGTCGAACGCGGCGACAAACTCGACGTCACTGCAGCGATACCCGCCGATCGAATGCCGCATCACGCCTTCGAGCGCAGCACCCTGACGATCCCGGTAGTACTCGACCCCCTGTACCAGTGAACTTGCGCAATTGCCGACGCCGGCAATGGCGACTTTGATATTCTTACGCATGCCCGATACGTCCCCCGAAAATGCGATTATTGGTCCGCCAGAAAGCTTCTGACAAGTCAAAAGGTTAGGCAGAAGTGGACGGCCCCATGCCCGTATTAGAGAGTTTATACTGCATCATCCCCTTCCGGGCCATCTGGCTCTAGGCGGCTTTTTGATGCGTGAGGCTTTTAGGAAACAGTCCGGCAAAACCCCAGTTTCAATTGGACGGAGGTATAATTTCGCGGTCGAAACGACAGACCGGGTTGTGCGGACAAGTTCGCCGTACGTTCGCGCAACAACCTGGATTGATTTTGCCTCGCTAGAGACGTGTCATAGTTTAGCGCCCGGAAGAGTTTCCGAAAGGGAAGCGCATGCTCGATGCTGCCAACAAGGCGAAAAAGCCACATCGAGAAGAATTCGCCGGCCCTCCGCTCGATTTCCAAGAACATCTGCGTCGCCTCGAAGCACACGGCCTTCTCACCCGCATTGACAGAGCCATTGACAAGGACCGCGAGCTCCACCCGCTCGTGCGCTGGCAGTTTCAGGGCGGTCTTGCCGAGGAGCAGCGACGGGCCTTCCTCTTTACGAATGTCGTGGATGGTTCCGGCCGGCGCTACAACATTCCGGTGGCTGTCGGCGCGTTGGGCGCGTCACCCGAAATTTACGCACTGGGAATGGGCAGGCCGGTTGCAGATATCGGCGATGCCTGGACACAAGGAATTGCCAATCCGATAGCGCCTGTCACCGTGCCATCCGGCCCCTGTCAGGAGGTCGTCATCAAGGGGCCGGACCTGCTGCGGCCGGGCGGCGGTCTTGCTCAATTGCCCGTGCCGATTTCGACGCCGGGTTTCGACTCCGCGCCGTACCTCACTGCAACACTGTGTATCACCCGCGATCCCGAAAGCGGTGTCCAGAACATGGGGACCTACCGCGGAGCGCTGAAGGCGCAGGATCGGCTGGGCGTACGCATGTCCTCGCGTCCGGGCGGCGCGGGTGGCTATCTGCACTGGCGAAAATATCAGAAGCGCAAGCAGCCGATGCCCTGTGCAATCGTCATCGGCTGTGCGCCGGTCGTGCTGTTCACTGGTCCGCAAAAACTGCCCATTGATCAGGACGAGATGGCCGTTGCGGGCGGCCTTGCCGGCGCCCCGATCCGCATCGTCAAGGCGGTGAGCGTGGATCTCAATATCCCGGCCGATGCAGAAATTGTCATCGAAGGCCAGATCGACAGCGAGCTGCTTGAGCCCGAAGGTCCCTTTGGCGAAAGTCACGGGCATGTGGCGCTCGAAGATTTCAATATGTCGATGCGGGTGACCGCCATCACGCACAGGCGTAATCCGGTTTTCGTCTCGATCATCAGCCAGGTGACGCCCAGCGAATCGAGCGTGATCAAGAAGGTTGCGTTCGAACCCATGTTCCTCGCGCATTTGCGCGATCAGCTCGGCGTCCGCGGCATCAAGAAGCTCGTCATGCACGAGCCCTTCACCAATCTGCGCAAGGTCATCTTTTTGCAGTTTGCGAAGGGGACCGCACGGACTGAAGTCTGGCGCGGCCTGCAGGGCGCGGCGTCGCTGCGCGCCGACTGCGGGAAAATCTGTATCGCCGTCAGCGAGGATATCGATCCGGCCAACACCGATGCCATCTTCTGGTCGCTGGCCTACCGCTCGGACCCCGGGACCGACATGCACGTGATGCCTTACCGCGCGGCGGGGCACGGACCAAAATCCGGCGCGCGGGAGGAATCCACCATTCTGATCGACGCGACGCTCAAGCACGACATGCCGCCGCTCGCTTTGCCCGGACGCGAATACATGGAGCATGCGCGGACGATCTGGAATGAATTGGGTTTGCCGGCAATTTCCCCGCAGTCGCCATGGCACGGCTATTCGCTCGGCGACTGGGATGAGCGCTATGACGTTTACGCCCGTCGCGCGGTCGAAGGACGCTGGGCGGAGAGCGGCGAGGAAACGATCAAGCGCCGGCGCGGCGGCCTGATACCCGAAACCCCGGTACGCAACGTCGAGGAAACCAAGAAGAGATCCTGAGCCCTATGTCCCTGTTGAAGTCTGTCGCTCTTCTCGTCATTGCCCTGACCTTTGCCGCACCTCGGGATGTATCCGCTCAGGACCGCTATCCCGTACGCCCGATCCATTTGATCGTCGGATTTGCGGCAGGATCGAGCGGCGACGTCGCGGCACGCATCGTCGGCCACAAGCTTGGCGAGCTGTTCGGACAGCAAATCGTCGTCGAAAACCGCCCCGGCGCCAGCAGCATGATTGCAACCGATTATGTCGCACGCAGCCCCAAGGACGGATACACGCTGCTGTTCGGCACGATCGCGCTGACCATCAATC